>CENX01013956.1_pt1 | contig 21936 bp, 19 predicted proteins | sample 361321 | NCBI WGS metagenome assembly CENX01 (sample SAMEA2619678, study PRJEB7988) | marine metagenome | isolation source: saline water (ENVO:00002010), including | reverse complement strand
TACGGTATAGAAGATTATCTTGAAATAAAATATATGTGTTTTGGAAATATTAAATAAAAATAAATGAATAAAATAAAACTCATAAATAAATCAGATTACAAGTATTTTTATCCAATAGTGACCCGTTGGATGGACAATGACATCTATGGTCATATAAATAATGTTAACTACTATTCTTATTTTGACACTACAGTAAATCAATATCTAATTGATAAAGGAAAATTAGATATTAAAAAAGGATTGGTTTTAGGTTTTGTTGTTCACTCAAGTTGTGACTATTTAAATCCAATTTCTCATCCAGAAAAAATTGAGGCTGGATTAGTCGTAAAGAAAATTGGAAATAGTTCAGTAACCTATGGTATAGGAATATTTAAGGAAGATGAAGACAAGGTATCTGCTTATGGAGAATTTATTCATGTTTTTGTTAATAGAAGTAATAATAAATCTGTTTCTATACCAAAAAAAATTATTGAGTCCCTAAAAGAAATATTATTGTAGAAAAAAGCCCCAAATTTCTCTGGGGCTAAATAATATATTAATCTGTTAACACATCGGGTGCATTAATAGATTCTAAATTTGCTTTAATTAATGGTAGTGTTTCATTTTTCATTTTCATAATCATTACCTTAATTTTTTCGGCCATTTGAATAGCAATATTTAAACTTCTTTCATGGGATCCAGTTGGACCATAAGTAGTTCTTACACCAGAATATGCGTTCCTGTAATGAGTCCTAATTGAAGGAGGATTATTTTCCCCTATTTCTGATCTAGAAGAATTTCCATTCATTTTTTTCTCAATTTCCAATTGAGTATTATGAGCAGCAAATAATTCATTAGACATTTTACCTGGTTCACTCAGTGATCTTTCAGCCGCTTTTTTATATGCATCTATAAGTTTTGAGTTTTCGTCCATAATTTTAATTAATGAACTATACTCTTTTTCAAAAACTAGTAATTTTTTTCTGTAGGAATCATAAGTTTTAAAATCAGTGCCTTTTAAAACACCATCATAAATTGATTTGACTTGAAAATTTACAGGTCCATCTAATAATTTATAGGAACCATTGTTTTCTAGGTAAATAGATGCGTTATAATCTCCAGGCCTAACATAAGCGCCATATACCCTTCTGCTTGATATTCTGTCAGGATCAATCGAATTTGAACTGGAGTAACGAAGATTCCATGCAATTCTTCCTGAACCACTTCTTGCGGTTTTTTTAGTATTACTAATTACATTGCCTTCAGAATCCTTAATGTTTAACCAAATCATTTGTCTTGACTCATTTTTTTCATCATCCAATGCATCCCAACCAGGAAAAGGAATGTTAGCTCGAATCTTATTTAATTTACTTTCAGCAAGCTGTCTTTTCTGTTTAATTGTGTTAAAATCTCCATTAAGATGATATGTAAACACGGCTCCAAAAGTTGGGTTTTCAGCAAAATAATAATCTGATCCAGTGTTTCCAGTTTTACTTTTTGGTATATACCATTTAGCAGGTCTTGGAGTATATAATTTAGCATCCTTTTTTAAATTTTCTTCTGTCATCTCCCTTAGAGCACGGTAATCATCTAATACATAGAACCCTCTTCCAAAGGATGCTGCTACAAGATCTACCTCATCTTTTTGAATAACTAAATCTCTTATACCCATGTTTGGGATTCCATCTAGTTTACTCCAAGTTTGTCCTGAATTAATTGATACATATACACCGAATTCAGTAGCAATAAAAAGTAAATTTTTTGCGACTGGATCCTGAACCAGTCTCCATATAAGGGTTCTGTCTGGGAGATTTCCCTTAATTGATTTCCATGTCATCCCCCTGTCAGTACTTTTAAATAGGTAAGGGTTAAAATCACCTTCTTTATGATTATCTAAACTAACATAAACAGTATTTTCATCAAATAAATCTGCTTTAATATCATTAATAAATGTTCTACCTGGCAATCCCAACTTAGTTACAGAGATTTTTGTCCAAGTATTACCGTCATTTGAAGTCACTTGAATATAACCATCATCTGTTCCAGCGTAAATTAAACCTTCTTTTACAGGAGACTCTGAAAGTGAAGTTATAGTATTATAAGTTGACATCGCTTTTACATCCCATGGATTATCCCAGCTTTGCTGACGTCCCATGATTGGGAGTTTTATTCTCTCTTCATTTCTAGTTAAATCACCTGAAATTGGAGTCCAATCATCTCCTCTATTATCAGACTTCCAAACTCTTTGTGATGCAAAATAAATTCTTGATGATTTATGTGGGCTTACTATAATCGGAGCATCCCAATTATATCTTTCATATGGATCGTCCATTCCCGGTTGAGGTTGAATGAAAACTTGATCTCCTGTTATTAAATCAACCCTGTGCATTCCTCCTTTTTGAGTTTCAGCATAAATAATATTATTAAATTCAGGATCAGTTGCAGACTGATGACCATCTGCGCCAAGTGTTTTATACCAATGGTTATTACTTATCCCCTCGATCTCATCAGTGGCAGAAGGTCCTCCGGCAGATCCATTATCTTGTGTACCTCCAAAAATATGATAAAATGGTTTTTGATTATTAACTGCCACTTTATAAAATTGGGTTAATGGAAGGTTTTTTATATAACGCCATGTTTCAGCTAGATCAAAACTTTCATATATTCCTGCATCAGTTCCAATCATTATGTAGTCAGGATCATCATCCTTGAAAAGAATTACATGATTATCTGAATGTTTATCTTTTTCCTTTAATTGAACAAAATTATCTCCACCATCCTCTGATGTAAGAACCCTGTTATTCATTAAATATAGCCTATCAAATTTGTGAGGGCTTGCATATAGCTCCTGATAATAATGAGGTCCTGTAGCCCCAGCAACTGCATCAGACATCTTCTTCCAAGATTCACCTTGATCTTCTGATCTGTAAACTCCTCCCTTAGTTCTTTGAAGTTCAATAGCAGCATATACCACGTCAGGGTCCTGGGGAGAAATTGCTAATCCTATTTTACCCATGTTTATAACAGGATCATCATCCTCATCAATTTCTCCATCACCATTGCTGTCTCTATCATTTGGTAACCCTCTGTAAAGTTTTTTCCAGGTTTCTCCTCCGTCTAAAGACTTATAGATTCCTGAACCTGGACCACCTCCCATCAGAGCAGCAACTGTTCTATGTCTATCCCAGGTAGCAGCATATAATACATTTGGATCTCTAGGATCAATCATAATATCAGTAACACCTGTCCATGTATTATTTCCAAGTGTTTTCTTCCAAGTTTTACCTCCATTTGATGTTTTATAAAAACCTCTTTCTCCTCCTTTATTCCACAATGGACCTTGCACAGCTACCCAAACTATATCTGAGTTATTTGGATGAATTAATATTTCTGATATGTGTTCTGAGTTTTTAAGTCCCATATTTTTCCATGACTTACCTTCATCGTCAGATCTATAAATTCCATCTCCATAAGCTACATGCCTCCCACCAACATTTTCTCCAGTTCCAACCCAAACTGTTGATGGATTATTAGAATCTACTGTAACACACCCTGTTGAGTATGATGATTCATCGTCAAATAGGGGTGTCCATGTAGTTCCTGAATTAACTGTTTTCCATAAACCACCTGAGCCTACAGCAACATACCAGGTATTTTGATCAGTTGGATGAATTGCTATATCTGCAATTCTACCTGAAAGGAAAGCAGGTCCAACATTTCTAAAATTAAAAGCAGATAAATCTACTGTAGATTTTAATTTATAACTTTTCTTGTTTCTTTTCTTCTGAGCCGATAGAGAAGAAATACTAAATAATATTAATAGGGATAATAGTAAAGAACTAAATTTTTTCATGATTTTTTTTAATTGTTTTTAAATAAAATATTTAGTGTATATAATTATATTTAATTAATAATTAAACATAAATTGATCTTATTTTAACCTAATAAATATATGAAATATGTTCATATTTGTAATTTAAAACATGATTAAGTTTAGTTATTTTAAATATAATGGATAACATAATAGCTTATTTTGAAAATATTCCAACTTTGCATAGAGCTATAATTATAGTTGGGGGGATATCTTTTTTTTGGTTTTTGGAAGGTGTAGTTCCTCTATTCTATTTCAAATACAAAAAATGGAGTCATGCGATACCAAATTTTTTTTTCACATCGACAACAATAATTATAAATTTTTTATTGGCTTTTTTACTTTTATCAACCTCTGATTGGGTTGTCAGCAATAGGTTCGGATTTATTCATATTTTTGATAATCTTCCTTTAATTTTTGAGGTTTTTATATCTATACTATTACTTGATTTTATTGGTGCTTTTCTTGCTCATTACATAGAACATAAATTTAATCCTTTGTGGATGATTCATTTAGTCCATCATTCTGACCACAACGTCGATACCACCACTGGAAATAGACACCATCCATTAGAAAGCCTTGTTAGATTTACGTTTACATTAATTGCAGTATTAATAGTTGGAGCTCCAATAGCATATGTTATGCTCTACCAATCTCTTTCTGTTATGCTAACCCAATTTAACCATGCAAATATTAAGCTTCCTAAAAAAATTGATAAATGGTTAAGCTATTTAATTGTTTCACCAGATATGCACAAAATCCATCATCACTATCAATTACCTTACACCGATGCTAATTATGGAAATATTTTTTCAGTTTGGGATAGACTTTTTGGAACCTACATGTACTTAGACAGAGAAAAAATCATTTATGGTGTAGATGTCTTTCCTGATGAACAAAAAAATTCAAATATTAAAGAGCTTTTGAAACAACCTTTTCAAAAATACCAAAGACCCACCAAATCTAGTAAATTATAGATTTTTCCAGTTGGCTTAACAAAATTTGGGCTTGTTCTCCAGTACTCATGTTTTTTAAGGTGATTTTTTTATTTTTAATTTCTTCATCACCAATAATTACAACAAAAGGAATTTTCTTTTTGTTTGCATAGTTAAGCTGTTTACTTAATTTGATATCACTGGGATATATTTCACTAATTACTCCCTTTGATCTTAGTTTATTTATTTTATTTAAAGCAATCTCAACAGATTCGTTGCCAAGATTTACAAATAAAACTTCAGTGTTTAAGTTTATATTGATTGGGAATAAATCTAATTCGTCCAAAACAAGATATAGACGATCAAAACCAAAAGAAACCCCAATACCACTCATGTTTTTAAGACCAAAAGAATTTGTCAAGTCATCATATCTTCCACCACCTCCAATCGATCCCATTTTTACATTTTCAGGACCCATTACTTCAACGATCGTTCCAGTGTAATAATTTAATCCTCTGGCAAGAGTTAGGTCAATTTTAATATTTATTGATTTAAACTCAAAACAATTTAGTTTTGAAAAAATATATCTTAACTCATTTATACCTTCTAGCCCTTTATTAGAATCTTTTAAAGCGTCTTCTAATTCATCTAAAATTATTTCAGGACTCCCCTCTAACTTGATTATATTTTTAATTTTATCTATATCTGATTCTCTGAAACCCTTTGAAATAAGTTCTTTTTCAACCCCCTCGATTCCGACTTTTTCTAATTTATCTATAGCTACAGTGTAATCAACTAATTTATTTTTATTTTCAGTTAAGTTTACAATACCCTCAATAATCTTCCTATGATTAATTTTAACAGTAACTCCTTTTAAATTAACATCATTAAAAATATGATCGAAAAGAGATATCATTTCAATTTCTTGTAGTAATGATTTAACACCAACTATATCTGCATCACATTGACAAAACTCTTGAAATCTTCCGTGTTGTGGCCTGTCAGCTCGCCAAACATTTTGCATTTGATATCGTCTAAAAGGAAAAATCAAATCATTTTGATTTCCAGCAACATATCTTGCTAGCGGAACAGTCAAATCATAACGAAGAGCTTTTTCGCTTATTGAGAACGAGAATTTCTTTAAGTCATTTTCTTTAAAAGAATTCAAATCAGCTTTTTTTAATTTTTCACCAGAATTTAGAATTTTAAAAATTAATCTATCTCCCTCATCACCATATTTTCCTGTAAGAGTAGATAATTTTTCAAAAGAAGGTGTTTCTAGTGGTTCAAAGGCAAATGACTCAAATGCTTTTTGTAAAATTTTCTTAAGATAATTTCTTTTTAACAAGACTTCAGACGAATAGTCTCTAGTACCTTTTGGTGTGTTTGGATTTATTGACATAAAAAAAATCTACTAAACAAATATCTTACTTTTCCCTCTATTATGAAAGTCTTTGATCATACATGTCAAATAGCTCTCCTTCTGAAATATAAGACCCACTAATAATTATATTGTGTATTTCTTTGTATAGCTTATTTTTATTAAACTTTTTAGTAGATCTAAAAATTTCAATTTTATTTGAATTTAAATTATTTAAAATGAAAGAATGGGATTTTTTATCGTTCAGATCAATTGATTTATCATTGGATTTAATAATAATTGATTCAATTGAATAATTACTAGACTTAAAAAGAAAAAGATGAGTTGAATTAATGTTAGTTAAATAATTTACCTTGGATATAATTTTATTCCAAACTATATCACTGAATGAATCTAGAATCATTTCTGCTTTATCAATAGATTTTGACTTGATATAGTTCCACTGTTTTGAATCTATAGAATTGGAGGCAAGGAAGAGTGTGAACTCTCCGCTTAATTCTTCAAACTGCTCCTTTGTTAATCTAGAAAATCTCAAATTTACTTTAAATCAAAAATGGGATGAAAAACTATAACTAAGCTTTTTCTGGAACCACTTCAAACGGGTATTGAATGATAACACTCCTATGAAGACGAATTGAAGCCTCATATTTACCAATTCTCTTAATTGATCTACCAGGAATACTTATGAGTAACTTATCAATTAATTCTCCTTTAGCCTCAAAAGCTGAGGACAAATCATTGGATGTAACTGATCCAAAAAGACGATCACCACTGGATACTTTTGAAGAAATTTTTATTTCAATTTTTAAGAGTTTTTTTCCCAAAGATTCAGCTTCTTTGATAATTTTCTTTTCCTTAAATGCTTTTTGTTTTAAATTCTCATCTAAAACTTTTTTTGCAGAATTAGTTGCTATAATTGCTTTTCCTTGTGGAATTAAAAAATTTCTGGCGTAGCCATTTTTAACCTCAACTAAGTCATCTTTAAAGCCTACGTTTTGAATATCTTCTTTTAAAATTATTTCCATTGTATGTAATTTATTTCAGCATGTCACCAACATAAGGTAATATAGCAAGATGTCTGGCTCTTTTAATTGCAACAGATACTTTACGTTGATATTTAAGAGAAGTACCTGTCAAACGTCTAGGTAATATTTTACCCTGCTCATTAACAAATTTCATTAAAAAGTTGGAATCCTTGTAATCAACATATTTAATTCCCGTTCTTTTGAATCTGCAATATTTTTTTTTGGTTGAAGTATCAATATTTAAAGGTGTCAAATATCTTATTTCACCTTCTTTCTTTCCAGTATTTTGTTCATCTATTTTGGACATATCAAGCTTTTTTTAATTTATTTTTCTTAATTCTTTTATCTGCCCATGCTATTGAATGTTTGTCTAGCTTTACTGTTAAGTATCTCATGACCCTTTCATCACGTAAAAAAAATAGCTCTAACTCTTTTATTGTATCACCTAAGGCGGTATACTGAAAAAGATGATAAAAAGCACTTTTTTTGTTCTGTATGGGATAGGCAAGTTTTTTTAGCCCCCAATTTTCTTTATTTATAATGCTTCCACCTTTGGAAGTCAGAAATTTTTCATATTTCTGAACTGCTTCCTCTATCTGATTTTCAGAAAGAACGGGATTTAATATGAAAACAGTTTCATAATTATTCATAATTTTTATTTTAGTTTGCAAAAATAGATTAACATAATTGCATCACCAAAACTTTGATATGTTTTTTTATAATTCTAGCATTAATAAGGATCTACGTCTACAATAACTTTTGTACTTCTAAAAATACTAATACTTTCGAAACTCTGAATAGACTTATTTAGTAATTGTTTAAAAAATATTCTGGAATTGTTAGATTCTATTTTTACTAGCATTTCCTTAATGTAGTTATTTCTAACCTTACTAACTAAAGGGGATACAGGCCCTAAAATTTTACCCTGATAAGATTGTCTTAGTACATTTGAAAACCACTCAGAGGCTGAATTTAAATTATGCATATTTCTATTTTTTAATGTAATTTTTATTAGCTTAATGTAAGGAGGATAAATATTATATTTTCTGTCATTTAGCTCCGATTTTACAAATGAATCAATATCATTATTTATTACACTTTTTAAAACATTATGGTCAGGTTGATAACTTTGGATTATTACTTTTCCTTGATCACCCGATCTTCCTGACCTACCTGCTACTTGCGTTAACATTTGAAAAGATCTTTCAAATGACCTAAAATCAGGAAAATTAATTAAATGATCAGCATTTAAAACTCCGACTAAATGGACATTTTTAAAATCAAGACCCTTAATTATCATTTGTGTGCCAACTAAGATTTTAATTTTTTGTTGAGAAAATAACTCAATTATACGATCAAAATCATTTTTTCCACGAGTTGTATCCCAATCCATTCTGCCAATTGGAACATTTGGAAAAAATTCTTCCAATTGCTTTTCAATTTGCTGAGTCCCCGATCCTTTTGTTGAGAGTTTTGTTGAAGAACAAGAACTACAAGCTTTTGGAATAGGTATACTATAACCGCAATAGTGGCATTGTAATTTTCCAGAATTGATGTGGTGAGTTAAGGTAACATCACATTGAATACAACTTGGCATATGACCGCAAGTTAGACACTCTAAAACGGGTGCATATCCTCTTCTGTTTTGAAATAAAATTATTTGTTTACCTTGATCTAAAGTATTCGAAATTGAACTAATTAAATCCTGAGAAAAATCTCCTTTAATTAATTTTCGTTTATGAGAATCTCTTAAATCAACTACTTTAATTTTTGGAAGTTTTACTCCTCCATATCTCTCATTCAAATATACAATACCATATTTTTTTTTCTTAACATTGATTAGTGATTCAAGACTAGGGGTCGCTGAACCAAGTATCACTTTTGAACCTAGTATACTTGATAAATATATAGCCGAATCCCTAGCATGATATCTTGGAGCTGGATCAAATTGTTTATATGATGTTTCATGTTCCTCATCAACTATAATAAGATCAAGTTTTTTAAAAGGTAAAAAAAGAGAAGATCTTGCACCAATAATTACCTTAGCATTATCGTTACCCTGATATACATTTTTCCATATTTCGGTTCTCTCATTCAAATTAAATTTAGAGTGATAAACCTGTACGGCATTAGAAAAAAAATTATTAAAACGGGTAACCATTTGAGAAGTAATAGAAATTTCTGGAAGCAAAAATAAAACCTGCCCTCCTTTATTAATTAGATCCTTAATTAATCTCATGTAAATTGGAGTTTTACCAGATGATGTTACACCCTGCAAGAGGACAACATTTTGTTTTGATAACTCTTTTTTTAGTTCATTAAGAGCCTTCGTTTGTGTTTGAGATAAATCTTGGAGTGAATTAGAGGCTTTATCAAGATTAATTAATCTATCTATTTGAATTGTTTTAATCTCAATTATTTCTTTTTCCGTTAGTTTGTTGGCAATTTGTATGCTTGTATTCGATTTACTAAGTATTTTTTTTGCGCTAATCCATTTTTTGCCAGACTTATCGAAATTATATAATGATAATAAAAAGTCCTTTTGTTTTGGTGATCTTTTTAATGCATCTAAAATATTGTTTAACTGATTTAAATTTTTAATCCTAAATACACGTTCGGTTTTTGGTTTATATTTCTCTTGAATCTTTTGATATAATGAAATCGCTCCAATATTAATTAATGATTGAATTAACTTCATTGGGTTTTTATTACCTGATATTTTTATCATATCGTCAATTTTCAAAACTGACTTCTCAAGTGCTTCATATATCAAAAATTGTTGATCTGATAAAATAGTCTTATCGATTTCAATATCAGGATTAACTGCCATTCTAGTTTGACTTTCTAAAAGTAAGGTTGATGGAATTGATGCTTTCATTACATTCCCAAAGGAACAGTGGTAATAATCTGCAATCCATTTCCAAAATTCAATTTGATAATCATATATTAAAGGCTTATCATCTAATATTAGATCTATAGGTTTTACCTTATAATTTTGTGGTGCTAGATTATGTTTTTTTACAACTAAACCAGTATAAATTTTTGATTTACCAAAAGGTACAGTAACTCTTGATCCTTTTGAAATTAAATCAAATTCATCTTTTGTTACTGAATATATAAAAGGTCTTTTTAATGGTATTGGTAAATAAACATCAATAAAAAAATGCATATTCAAAACTAATGAAACTTTGTGTTTTAGTTGTTTTTCTTTGATTTGTTTTTTAAACTCGTTATTGTGGCATTTAACTCGAAACCTAGAAGAAGAACGTTAGAGTTTAGCCATATATATAACATGAATATTAATAGCGCACCAATCGATCCGTATAATTGATTATACGTTGAAAAATTATCAATATAAATTCCAAATGCCCAGGTTGTGATCATTATTAAAATGGTTGTCATTACTGCGCCAGGTGAAAAAAAACTTGATTTTCTCCCTTCAATTGTTCCAAAATAATATAAAATTGAAACCGAAAAATATATTAATATAATATAGAATAATGATTGTCCTAATCTAATCCAATCTAAAGTATCTTGCAGTAGTTCTTTTATATTACTAAATATATAAATTTCAAAATAGACTGCTACAATAACTGCAATTAATAATGTTAATGCTAATAAAATTGCTACTCCCATGGAGTATAGATATTGTTTAAAAAAATTCCTTGATAATTCAATATGATAAGATTCTTCAAAACTAGCAAAAACAGCACTCACCCCGTTTGCAGTTAAAATAACGGATAATAAAAACACTGAAGACAATAAACCTCCTCTTGGTTTATTTTGTATGTCTAGAAATATTTCAGAAAAAAAATCTTCGCTATTGCTTGGAACCAAAATTTCAATAAAATTTAACAAAATTGAATCAAAATTATCAATAGGTATGAAAGGAATTAAATTTAAAATAAATAAGAGGAAAGGAAAAATAGCCATGAAAAAACTGAAAGAAATACTACCTGCACGGGCTGTTAATGCACCTTTAATTATTCCAAGAAAATACATTTCAATAAGATCATATAAAGAAAAGCCATTAAAACCTGGTAACTTAATAGAGTCTAAAAAGTTTTTTAATAATTTCAAGTTTTATTTATTTATTTATTAGTATCAAAGATAATATTGATTTGAATATTTTATAAATTAATATAAAATACACAAAAATAAACGAATGGAGGTTATTTTATTGAGTATTAACGAAACAAAAAATCCATATTTAGAAAAGCTAATAATTGATTATTCAAAAAGAATAAATCACTACATTAAGTTTACGAATATAGAAATTCAAAAAATAAAGTCATCAAGGAAAAATAATATAGAAGAGCAAAAAAACAAAGAGGGAATCCAAATAAAAAAATTTTTAAAAAAAAGTGACATCTGTGTATTATTAGATGAGACAGGGAGAAGTTTAAATTCTGTTGAATTTGCAAAATCGTTAAATAATTATTATTGCAGTAATAAAAAAAGGGTGGTATTTATTATTGGCGGGGCATTTGGGTTCTCAAAAGAAATTTATTCAATAATTTTTGAAAAATTTTCTCTTTCAAAAATGACTTTTAATCACCAAATGGTAAAACTTTTTTTTTGTGAGCAATTATATCGGGCTAATACAATTCTTAACAATGAAAAATATCACAACAAATAAATTAAATTTAATTTTTGCTACACATAACCAAAATAAAATCGAGGAGATAAAAAATTATATTCCTAATGAAATCAATTTACTGAGTTTAGATGATATTAATTTTAAAAGCCAAATAAAAGAAACTGGAAACTCTTTTTATGAAAATGCACTCATAAAAGCAAGACATATAAGTATTAAATATGGTATTGATTGCTTTTCGGATGATAGTGGCCTGGAGGTTGATTGTCTTGATGGGGAACCAGGAATATTTTCTGCACGCTATGCAGGAAAACCATATAACAGTGAAAAAAATATTGATTTTTTATTAGATAAAATAAAAAGTTCGAAATCTAGAGATGCTAGTTTTAAAACTTGCATAGTATTAATACATAACAATAATGAAAAAATTTTTGAAGGAAAAGTTCAAGGACAAATCTTATTCAAAAGAAAGGGTGTAAAAGGTTTTGGATATGATTCTATTTTTAGACCTAAAGGTTTTGAAAGTTCTTTTGCGGAAATTAGTTTGGCTGAAAAAAATAAAATAAGTCACAGAGGAATTGCTACTAGAAAACTTGTAAAATATTTAATAAATAATTTTCATTGAAATTTAAACACAATTAAATATACTTTTGATTTATTCTTTGTTACTTTAGATAATGTAAATGAAAAATTTATTCTGTTTTTTTGTTCTTATCCCCTTTTTTTTAATCTCGCAAAATGAATTTTCTGTACTAAAAGGTTCTGTAGAAAATGAAATTACAGAGTTACCTATGCAAAGTGTTCATGTGATAAATCTAACCAGGGTTATTGGAACTATTACTGATGATAAAGGTCAATTTGAAATTGAAGTATCTGTTAATGACACTCTTTATTTTTCATATGTCGGCTACAAGCCAATTAAAGTATTTGTAACGAGTGATATGATAAAATTTAAAAATTCTAAATTTAGATTAACTGGATTGGCTTTCGCTCTTGAAGAAATTATTTTAAGACCATATGAGCTTACAGGTTATCTTGAAATTGATGTTAAAAATGCCCCCATAAATTCAGCAGGTAGATATAAAATAACTGGTTTGCCAAACTCTGGATATGAAGCTGGAAACAGAAATAAAAATGCAATAAGTAAAGCCTTAGGAGCTTTATTTAACCCAGCAGACTTTTTGTATAATTTTTTTGGAAAGAATCCAAAACAGCTAAAAAAACTAAAACAAATGAGAGTTGATAATGAAATAAAAAATTTATTAGCATCAAAATTTGATAGGCAAGTACTAATCGAAATCCTCGGAATTGAAAAAATTGATTTAGAAGAGATAATCAGAAATTGTAATTATTCTGATACATTTATCAAAGAATCGAATGATTTGCAGATTTTAGAAGCAATGACTGGATGCTATGAAGAATTTAGAATCATTCAAAACCTAGAATAATTTAATTAAGGTAAAAGAAATGTATCTTTGTAATTGAATATATTCTCAAAATATGCTGTTGACTGACCTAAATGCAATTTCTCCCATTGATGGAAGATATAGATCAAAAACTAAATCACTGGCAAACTATTTCTCTGAACAGGCTTTAATTAAGTATAGGGTTATGGTTGAGATAGAATATTTTATTTCTCTGTGTAAAATACCATTAAAACAGCTTTCAAATATAGATATATCTTTTTTCGGGGATCTTAGAAAGATTCATGAAAACTTTAATTCTGAGGATGCCAGAGAAATCAAAAACATAGAAAAAACAACTAACCATGACGTGAAGGCAGTAGAATATTTCTTAAAGAAAGAGTTTGATAAGCTTGGTTTAGAAAATTACAAAGAATTTATTCATTTTGGGCTAACATCCCAAGACATCAATAATACCGCAATACCACTTCTTATAAAAGATTCCATAAATTTAGTTTATATGCCTGAACTGAATAAGGTTTTAAAATCGATGGTAACACTTTCTAAAGATTACAAAGAAATACCCTTAATCTCAAGAACACATGGTCAGCCTGCATCTCCTACCAGATTGGGAAAAGAGTTTTTAGTTTTTATAAAACGAATTGAAATACAAAAACAAATATTGTTAGATATTCCTCATGCAGCAAAATTTGCTGGTGCAACAGGAAATTTTAATGCTCATAAAGTAGCATATCCTGAGATAGATTGGAAAACTTTTGGCCTAAACTTTGTTGAGTCTACTCTAAACTTAAAATACTCATTTCCTACTACCCAAATTGAACACTATGATTCGTTTGCATCACTCTGTGATTCGTTAAAAAGAATAAACACAATTTTAATTGATTTTAATAGAGATCTATGGTCTTACATTTCTTTAGATTATTTTAAACAAAAAATAAGTGTTGGTGAAGTGGGTTCATCTGCAATGCCTCATAAAGTTAATCCTATTGATTTTGAAAATTCTGAAGGAAATTTAGGAATTGCCAATTCAATTTTTGAATTTTTCTCTAGAAAACTTCCTATATCTAGAATGCAAAGGGATTTGACTGATAGCACGGTGCTAAGAAATGTTGGTGTGCCAATTGGACACACCATAATAGGTCTGAAATCAACACTTAACGGTTTGTCGAAGTTAATTGTTAATATGGAAAAAATTAACTCTGATTTAAATGATAATTGGTCAGTGATAGCTGAGGCTATTCAGACAATTTTAAGAAGGGAAAAATATCCAAACCCATACGAAGCCTTGAAAAAATTAACTAGAACTAACAAAAAAATCGATAAAAAAAGTATTCATAATTTTATAGACGAATTAAAAGTTAGTGACGAAATTAAAAATGAATTAAAAGCGATAACTCCCTTTAATTTTACTGGTATACTATAAAATATGAAGAATAAAATTAGTTTTTTGTTGATAATATTCATTCTCCTTAGTTGCTCTAAAGACAGAGATGATGAGATAGTTGAATTAACTGGAGACTATGAAATAAGCGACTTTATTTGGAAAGGCTTGAATGAGTTTTACTATTGGCAAGAGAGTATAACTATGCTTTCTGATAGTATCGATGATAATAAAAACACTTACACAAAACTTATTTCTGAAAATTCTGATCCAAAACCTTTTTTTAACTCACTTTTATCTCCCAAGGATAGATTTAGTATAATTGTTGATGACTATGTTGAATTACAAAACACGCTCCAAGGGATAGTAGCCTCTAATGGTATGGAGTTTGGATTGTCATTGCAATGTTCAGACTGTGAAGAAGTTTTTGGCTTTGTAAAATATGTTCATCCAGATTCCGATGCATTTAATAAAAATATAAAAAGAGGAAATCTATTCACCCATATTAATGGAATAAAATTAAATAAAAATAATTACAGGGAATTATTATATAATGATGGATTAGTATATGAAATTAGTTTATCAGTTTATGAAAATGGGATTTTCAATTTAACGGGAGATAAAATTGAGTTAATTAAAGAAGAAAACTTTCAAAAAAATCCGATTCACGTGAATAAAATAATTAATTATGAATCAAATTCTATTGGTTATTTAATGTATAATCAATTTCTGTCAGATTATAATGAAGAGCTAAATGAGGTGTTTAGTAATTTTAAATCTGGGAATATAACAGATTTGATTCTTGATCTTAGATACAATGGAGGGGGATCAGTTAGTAACTGTGTAATATTGTCAAGTTTAATCACAGGTCAATTTACAGGTGAAGTTTTTTCAAAACAAAACTGGAATTCAAAACTTAACGATTATTGGAATTCTCAAAATCCTGACCAACTAATAAATAAGTTTGTAAGTTCACTCTCAACCGGAGAATCTTTAAATAGCCTAAATCTCCAAAATATATATATCATTACATCAAATCAATCAGCATCTGCTAGTGAATTATTAATAAATGGTTTAGATTCTCATATACAAGTTATTCAAGTTGGTGATAAAACCGTAGGTAAGAATGTAGCTTCTATAACTATACATGATTATATAGACAACGATGGTAACAAAAACCCCAATCATACCTATGCAATGCAACCAATTGTGTTAGCAATTGAAAACAGTGCTGGTTTCTCTGACTACCAAGATGGTTTAGAACCTGACCATTTTATAAAAGAAGTATCAAATAATTTAGGTGTTCTGGGAAGTATCAGTGATCCATTATTATTAAATACAATCAACATTATTTCAGGCTCTGGTAGAATGGATATTAATCCTGAAAATCCTTTTGGTGAAATAATCTATGATTCTGAGATGAAAAATAATCAGAGATTAATTATAGAAACTAATATTCTTAACTTTCAGAAATAAAATTATTTAGTCAAATACATTTTTCTTCTAGAATATAAATCATAAAATTGATCATCCTTAAGATTATCTATAAAAAGTATACTTTCTCCTGTACTTTTCATTTCTGGGCCAAGTTGTTTATTTACATTTGGAAATTTATTGAATGAGAAAACTGGCTGTTTTATTGCGTATCCCTTCAAAACCGGCTTGAAATCGAAATCACTAATCATTTTATCATTCAACATAATTTTTGTTGCATAATTTACATACGGTTCACCATAAGCTTTTGATATAAAAGGAACAGTTCGTGAGGCTCTCGGATTTGCCTCTATAATGAAGACCTTATCATCTTTGACAGCAAATTGAATATTAATTAATCCTTTAGTTTTAAGTGCAAGAGCAATTTTTTGGGTATGATCCTTTATCTGTTGAATAACATATCCTCCAAGATTGAAAGGAGGAAGAGTTGCATTAGAGTCACCTGAATGAATTCCACAAGGCTCAATATGTTCCATGATACCAATGATATAAACATCTTGACCGTCACAAATCGCATCTGCTTCGGCCTCAATAGCCCCGTCAAGATAATGATCTAGAAGAAGTTTATTATTAGGAATTTTTCTCAACAAATCAACAACATGGGCTTCTAAATCTTCTTTATTTATGACAATTTTCATCCCTTGCCCACCAAGAACATAAGATGGTCTAACTAAAATTGGAAAGTTTAATTTTTCTGTTAGTTTAAGAGCTTCATCTGCAGTTTCAGCAACTCCAAAATCTGGATATGGAATATTATTTTTTTTGAGAAGAGTGGAGAAACTTCCTCTATCCTCTGCTAAATCAAGTGACTTAAAGGTGGTGCCAATAATCTTAATTCCATATCGATCTAACTTTTCGGCTAATTTTAGGGCTGTTTGTCCTCCAAGTTGAACAATTACGCCTTCAGGATTTTCATGTCTAATAATATCATAAATATGTTCCCAAAAAACAGGTTCGAAATATAATTTATCAGCTACATCAAAATCAGTTGAAACTGTTTCTGGATTGCAATTAATCATGATTGTTTCATAACCTGCTTCACTAGAAGCTAATACTCCATGAACACAACAATAATCAAACTCTATTCCTTGGCCAATTCTATTTGGTCCTGACCCTAAAACAACAATTTTCTTTTTTTTACTAACAACACTTTCATTTGAGCTGTATGGTTTGCTGGAATCAAGTTGCATTTTTTCTTCAAAGGTAGAATAGTAATATGGGGTTTTTGCTGAAAACTCAGCTGCACAGGTATCGACTAGTTTATAAACACGTTGAATTCCAAAGTTGGCTCTTTTTTTATACACCTGACTTTCCAAACAATTGAGCATATGTGCAATTTGTCTGTCTGCAAATCCTTTTTGTTTTGCCTCTAAAATCAAGTCTGAAGAAATAGTATCTATTGTATAACCTGAAATTTCAGACTCCAAATTAAATAAATCCTCATATTGTTTTAAAAACCAAATATCAATTTTTGTTATTTCATGAATTCTATTAAGAGGAATGCCTATTTGTATCGCATCATAAATTACAAAAACCCTATCCCAACTTGGATTTTTTAATTTGTTTAAAATTAAATTATAATCATTGTACCCCTTGCCATCAGCACCTAGCCCATTTCTCTTAATCTCCAATGATTGTGTTGCCTTGTGAAGAGCTTCTTGAAATGATCTACCTATACCCATAACCTCTCCAACAGACTTCATTTGAAGTCCTAATATACGATCAGAGCCTTCGAATTTATCAAAATTCCATCTGGGAATTTTAACAATCACATAGTCTAAAGTTGGCTCAAATAACGCAGATGTTGACTTTGTGATTTGATTTTCTAATTCATCAAGAGAATAGCCTATGGCAAGTTTTGCAGCTATTTTCGCAATAGGGTAACCGGTTGCTTTTGATGCTAGTGCGGAGGAACGAGAAACTCTGGGATTAATTTCAATAGCTATTATATCCTCATTTTTATCTGGACTAACTGCGAACTGAACATTACAACCTCCAGCAAAATCACCTATACTTCTCATCATTTTAATAGCCATATCTCTCATTCTTTGATATGTGTGGTCTGAGAGTGTCATTGCAGGAGCAACAGTGATTGAGTCACCAGTATGAATACCCATAGGATCCATATTTTCAATTGAACATATAATAACAACATTATCTTTTTTATCTCTTAATAATTCTAATTCATATTCTTTCCATCCAACTAATGCTTTATCAATTAAAACTTCATGTATTGGGGATGCCTCAAGTCCTCTAGTAAGTAATTCATTAAAATCTTCCTCTCTATGAACAAATGATGCACCGGTTCCTCCAAGAGTAAAAGAAGGTCTTATGACCAAAGGAAAACCATACTTTTGAGCAATTTCCTTACCTTTTAAAAATGAGTTTGCAGTTTCAGCAGGTGCAACTGGAATATTAATTTTTTTTAATAATTGCTTGAACTGTTCTCTGTCTTCTGTAATTTGAATTGCATCAATATCAACACCTATAATATCAACGCCATAGTCCTTCCAAATTCCTTTATCATCTGCCTCAATACATAGATTTAAAGCTGTTTGACCACCCATAGTTGGAAGAACAGCATCTATTTCATGTTTATTCAAAATCTCAATTATTGACTTAGTGTTCAGTGGTTTCAGATACACATTATCGGCCATTGAGGGGTCAGTCATAATTGTAGCTGGATTTGAATTTATTAAAATGGTTTCAATACCATCTTCTCTTAAAGACCTTAAGGCCTGGGTTCCAGAATAATCAAACTCACAAGCTTGACCAATAATAATTGGACCTGATCCTATAATAAGTACTTTTTTTAATTTTTTATTCTTTGGCATTTAGACTCAAGTTATTTGAAATTTCAAGATAAAAAAAAAGGTGTTACTTTTAAAAGTAACACCTTAAATAAAATCAAATTTATTTAACATTATTTTTTATGTCTAGGCTCAGATGAAACAGAAATCTTTTTTCTACCCTTTGCACGTCGACTTGAAATAACTTTCCTCCCACTTGCAGTTGACATTCGTTCACGAAAACCATGTTTGTTTCTTCTTTTTCTTTTAGAAGGTTGAAATGTTCTTTTCATAGTAGTAAATTCTTAGTGATTTCTTTCAAATAAGCCGTGCAAATATATAACATCTTTTTTTATTTAGTTAAATGATTAGGAAAGATTTAAATCTCTTTTTTTAACTTTGTTGATATATATTATATTTATGTTTCCTAAATTTTTCAAGCTTCTTGTTTCTTTATTAATTTTTTTATACTCTATATATCAGTTTTCAGAAAGTTACATTGGTAATGGAATATTTTATTTTTTTCTGAGCACTTTCTTTATTCTTATATACTTTAAAAATGAATTAATTTTTTTGGCATTTTTAAGATTGCGAAAGCAAGACTTCAATGGAACTGAAAAATGGTTGAACAAAATTTCAAATCCAGAATCAAGTCTTGTAAAAAAGCAGCAGGGTTATTTTTATTATCTACATGGAATTATCCAGTCTCAATCGAACCTTACTTTAGCAGAAAAAAATTTTAAAAAAGCAATCAAACTAGGACTTTCTTTTAATCATGATTTAGCTATGGCAAAATTAAGCTTAGCAGGAATATGCATGCAAAAAAGGAGAAAACGTGAGGCAATATTGTTGTTAAGTGAAGCAAAAAAATTAGATTCCCAGGGAATGCTCAATGAGCAAATGAAAATAATGCGAGAGCAATTAAAGAAAATATAATATTAATTTAATATGATCTTAGGCAAGTTAATATTAAACCAATTTGCCTGTGTTAAAATTATGGCATGAGAACCTTTAATTTTAATAACAGGGTTTTTAATCATACTAATAGGAAAAATATTATCCTCTTCCCCGTGAATATGAATGAGTGAATCCAATATATTTTTCTGGTTCCAATTTACAAGACTATTTATTGCCCAACTCAAATATTCGGGATTCCTTTCTGAAAGATATTTATTATATAATCCAACCCTGATTTTTATTTTATTACCAAAAACAAAAAGAAATAAATTTTCAATATCCTCAATCCATTTAATTGGTAATAGTTTATGAATATTTGTGTATTTTGCCATTTTCAAAGAAACAGGAAGCTCTGATCTTGATTTAATACTAGAAATTATTATAATTTTTTCACATTTTATAATTTTAGAAATTTCTTGAACTAAAACTCCTCCAAGTGAAACACCAACTAATATTGGATTTTTCGAATCTATAAACTTTGTCATTCTGAAGGCGTAAGAATTTAATGATTCATTTTTTAATGGCTTAATCCAAGTTAGAAAGTTTACAGAGATATTTTTTGGTAAATCTAATAATTCGAATATTTTTGGACTTGCAGCCATTCCTGGCATAAGATATAAATGTTTTTTTTTCATTTCTGATACTCTATAGCTTATTGTATGTTATTTTTTTGTAAATTTGATACCCTTTGGATTTATCTAAAGTAAGACAAAATAAATCAATTCTTATTTAAATTGCGATGGTTTAAATTCGACTAAAAATTCGATATGGCAGATATAATATTAGAAAACAATGAATTCTTGAGACAATTTGAAACAAAAATTGAAAATTCTCTAGCGCGTATTGAATATGCGGAGCAAGAACGTAAAATATTTTTAACCAAAGTCGTTGTCCCTGATACAATAAAAGATAAGGATTTCGAAGAAAAATTTATTAAATCTGTACTTGAAGTTTTATCTACAAAAAACATAAAAGTTGTACCTACGTCTCCAAAAATTGCTGGTTTTGTTAGAAGAAATAAGTTCTATAAATCATTACTTCCAGTCGGAATAAAGCTCTAGTTATTTAAAATCTTAAATAGCCTTCTTTGTCAATTTCTTTTAGTTTAACGCTTTTTAAACTATTAACCAAAATTGGATCCCATGGGGTTCTAACTTTAAGGTAGTTACCTGTAAATCCTGTTATATAACCCTTTTTATTTTTGTTCTCAAGAAGTACGTCAACAATCTCTCCTATTTGACTCTCATAAAACAATCTTCTTTTTTTCTCTGAAAGTATTCTCAGCATTTTACTTCTTTTAGCTCTTTTGACTAAAGGAACAGAATCCTTCATTGATATAGCAGTTGTATTTGGCCTTTCAGAAAAAGAAAAAACATGAAGATAGCTCAAGGGTAAGCTATTTATAAAATTATAAGTGTTCATAAATTGCTCCTCAGACTCACCGGGAAACCCTACAATTACATCAGCGCCTATACATGCATGTGGAATATGTTCCTTGATTTTCATAATCCTCGACTTATATAGACTAGTCAGGTATCTTCTTTTCATCTTTTTAAGTATCAGATCGCTTCCACTTTGCAATGGTATATGGAAGTGAGGGACAAAATTTCTGCTTGTAGAGATAAATTCTATTATTTCATTTTTAAGCAAATTAGGCTCAATTGATGAAATTCTTATTCTATTAATTTCATTTATTTCATCAAGAACTTTTATTAAGTCAAAAAAAGTATAATCATATTTTTTTAATCCTGAACTATTTTTTCCATAGTCACCAATATTTACGCCTGTTAAAACTATTTCCTTTATACCATTTGATCCAATTTTTTTAGCATTCTCAATTATATTACTCAATTCATCACTTCTAGAAACACCTCTTGCTTTTGGGATAGTACAGTATGTACACTTATAATCACAACCGTCTTGAATTTTTAGGAAAGATCTTGTTCTATCATCCAACGAATAGCTACTTTCATAAGATTCGAACTGATCAATATCACATGAATAGATTTTACCCCTACCTTTTTTTGTAAGTTCATCCAAGTAATTAAATAATTTGAATTTTTCATTTGCACCAAGAACAAGATCAACTCCAGAAATAGAAAT
>CENX01022460.1_pt1 | contig 21982 bp, 22 predicted proteins | sample 361321 | NCBI WGS metagenome assembly CENX01 (sample SAMEA2619678, study PRJEB7988) | marine metagenome | isolation source: saline water (ENVO:00002010), including | reverse complement strand
AGATTTATGGGAAATAAATTTTCTGATTCAAAGAATGATTTAAGTACAATTGCATACAAAGTTGTAAAGGGAGATAATGATACACCAAGAGTGGATATAGATGGAAGATTGTACACACCTCAAGAATTATCAGCTATGACTCTTCAGAAAATGAAAAAAACAGCTGAAGATTATCTTGGACATGATGTTTCAGAAGCAGTTATTACTGTACCAGCTTATTTTAATGATGCGCAAAGACAAGCAACAAAAGAAGCGGGAGAAATTTCAGGACTAAAAGTTCAAAGAATCATTAATGAGCCTACAGCAGCAGCATTGGCTTATGGCTTAGACAAGGGCGGTTCAGATAAAAAAATTGCTGTTTATGATCTTGGAGGGGGTACTTTTGATATTTCCATATTAGAATTAGGAGATGGCGTTTTTGAGGTACTTTCGACAAACGGCGATACCCATCTAGGAGGAGATGATTTTGATCAGGTTATAATCAACTTTTTAGCAGATGAATTTTTGAAGGCTGAAGATATTGACCTTAGAAAAGATCCAATGGCGCTTCAAAGATTAAAAGAAGCAGCTGAAAAATCAAAAATTGAGCTTTCATCCTCAACACAGGCTGAAATTAACTTACCATATGTCACAGCAACTGATAGTGGACCAAAGCACCTTGTTACAAGTCTTTCAAGATCTAAATTCCAGCAACTCTCAGATAAACTTGTTAAACGATCTATGAGTCCAGTAAAAAAAGCATTAGATGATGCTGGTTTAAATAAATCTGATATCGATGAAATTATCCTTGTTGGAGGATCAACTAGGATACCAATAATACAAGAAGAAGTTGAAAAGTTTTTTGGAAAAAAGCCCTCGAAAGGAGTAAATCCTGACGAAGTTGTTGCGATTGGTGCTGCAATACAAGGAGGTGTTCTTAGCGGAGATGTCAAAGATGTTCTTCTGTTAGATGTAACTCCACTTTCTTTAGGTATAGAGACTATGGGTAGTGTAATGACTAAACTTATAGAAGCTAATACAACTATACCAAGTAAAAAATCACAAGTATTTTCAACTGCAGCAGATAATCAACCATCGGTAGAAATTCATGTTCTTCAGGGAGATAGATCAATGGCAGCTGACAATAAAACCATTGGAAGATTTCATTTGGATGGAATTCCACCAGCTCCCAGAGGAACACCACAAATAGAAGTCACTTTTGATATTGATGCAAATGGTATCATAAAGGTGAGTGCCCAAGATAAAGCCACCGGAAAAAGTCAAGATATAAGAATAGAGGCATCTTCTGGTTTGACTGAAGAAGAAATTGAAAAAATGAAAAAAGATGCAGAAGCCAATGCTGAATCAGATAAAAAGGCTAAAGAGCAAGTTGACAAAATGAATAGTGCGGATCAGTTAATATTTCAAACTGAAAAACAATTAAAGGAATTTGGAGAAAAAATTTCTGATCCTAAAAAGAAACCTGTAGAATCTGCTTTGGCAGATTTAAAAAAAGCATATGAAACAAAAGATTTAAAATTAATTGACCCTGAAGTTGAAAAGCTTAATGAAGCATGGAAAAATGCATCTGAGGAAATGTATAAGGCGCAAGCGGAGGCATCAAAGACTCAGCCTAGTGGAGATTCAAAGAAAACCAAAGGTGGAGCTAAATCTTCCTCAGATAAAGGTGGTGATGATGTACAAGACGTAGATTTTGAAGAAGTCAAATAAATATCTCATCTAACAGCTATAAACAACCTTTTTAAAGGTTGTTTTTTTTTATAATATGGATAAAGAAAATATTTTAAAAATTTGTAATAATAATTCAAATACATTGATGGAAACACTCGGCATTGTATTTATTGATGTAGGTGATGATTTTGTTACAGCTAAAATGCCCGTTACATCAAAAGTTTACCAGCCAAATGGAATATTACATGGAGGAGCAACGGTTGCTCTTGCAGAAACTGTTGGAAGTTTTGCTTCCTTTTTCTTTAAAAATGATCAAGATGTATCTGTTAGAGGTATAGAAATTTCAGCAAATCATTTAAAAAGTATTTCAAAGGGATTTGTATATGCTACTGCAAGGCCAATTAAAACTGGAAAATCAATACAATTATGGGAAATTAAGGTTACTGATAACAAAAATAATTTAATTTCGCTTTGTAAATTAACTACATACTCAAAAAGAATAAATAAATAAATATGAAAAGTGTTATTATATGCGACATGGAGGGTGTCATCGAAAATTTAAATAAAGATGCAGAAAAACTTTTTGGTTATCAGAATTCAGAGTTAATTGGGAAAAAAAGAGTTTCTATATTTTCCGAGGGAGAAATAGTTCTTCAAAATGTTTTAATGTGGCTAAAAAATGCAAACAAGGATGGTTTTTATGAAACTAAAACTAACTTTATAAAAAAGGATGGAACCAAGTTTGCTGCAAAAATTAGAATAACACCAAACTTTTCAAATGGAAAAAATAAACCACAAACAGGTTATTGTGGAATGACTGAACCTATAGACGAGAACGTTAATATCCCTATATCATTTATAACAAAAATTATTAAAGGTGTAGCAATAACTAGAGCAGGCTTTGGTTCAGCTTCAATTCTACCCATTTTTGCTGTTGCAGCTTTTTTTGCGGGAAGTGATTTATCTGCATCTTCACTAAGTTTATTGTTTACTGTAAGTGGAATTTTATCTCTTCAACTTTTTTCAAATCTTTATAATGATTACTTTGATGTTAAAGATGGTACTGATGGTTTAAACGATGAATATTTTAACGTAGGATTAAACGATAAGTTTTTAGAGGGAGCTCAAGTTTCGGGTGGAAGTAGAGCTATTGAATTGGGTTTAATTACACTTAAAAAGACTAAATCTCTTGGTAATAAAATGTTGTTTGTAGGTCTTGTGTTTTTATTATTAGTAATGTTCTTATCCTATTTAAATACAGGCTCTTCACAAAACTTGATATATATGTCAATAATTGCATTAACTGGGGGGTTGTTGGGATATTTTTACACTGCAACACCAATTCGACTTGTATCGAGATACGGTCTAGGTGAACTTACAATCTTCTTAACTTTTGGTCCCTTGTTAACGTTAGGTTCTGGATATGCCTTGTCTGTTAATACAATTGAATTTCTTTCTACAGAATTTCAAAATCTTTTATTACTTGGAATTCCAACTGGGTTATTAACAACAAATATTTTATTTATAAATCAATTCCCAGATTATAAGTCAGATAAAATGGCAAAAAAGAATAATCTTGTCGTTTTGTTTGGAAAAAAATCATCTAGATGGGGATATCTTTTCTTTTTGATTTGTACATTCTCATTTATGTATTTTTTTACTGATATTTTAGTTCAAAATATTGTTAATTTTCCACGTAATTCATACTTAATTGCTAATGGTTTATTGTTTTTAGCAGGTCTCTCAATCTTTTTTCATCTTTTCAGAAATTATAATTCAAGAAATTTGATTAAGTCAAACATAAACACAATATATTTTCAAATGCTGTTTACTGTAGTTTATATTTTACTACTAAATCCTTTCTATCTAAACCTATAAAGTTTTATTTAAAATACCTGCGAAATAATGGTTATATTACAGAACTAATTATTACACTATGTTTTTAAACTACAGTGAAAGCAAATTTGATAAATTTGGATATTACGTTTTAGGCTCTTTAGTAATAATTATATTTAATTTTCTAGGTCAAATACCTCTCACCATTGCTTTTGCAAGTTCTCTCATAGAATCAAATATCGAAATTAAACCAGATGCGAATCCTATGGATTTACTAAAGGCAATTCCATCAAACCTGCGTTTATTTTTGATGTTATTTCCCTTTGCTTTTTCATTTATTGGTGTTTGGTTGGTTTCTAAAAAAATTCATGGCCGAACAATTACAAATTATTTCACAAGTAGAACTAAATTAGATCAGAAAAGAATTATTTTTTCTTTTTCTTTATGGGCCTCATTGATGATTTTTTTTATTTCGTTTGATTTCTTTGTCAAGCCAGAAAATTATGAGATAAACTTCAAACCTATTCCATTTTTAATTTTATTTTTTATTTCCTTAATTTTTATGCCAATTGCAACAAGTCTTGAAGAGTTTATCTTTAGAGGTTATTTGATGAAAGGTTTCGGTAATTTATTTAGAAATAATTTTTTACCTCTGATCTTCACCTCATTTATTTTTGGGATTGTACATATATCAAATCCGGAAGTTTCTGAATTAGGATATGAAACCATGTATTTTTATATCGGTACTGGATTTTACTTAGGAATCATAACATTATTAGATGATGGTGCAGAATTGGCGATGGGATGGCATGCTGCGAATAATTTAGTTGCTTCACTTCTTGTCACTACAGATTGGACTGTATTACAAACAAATGCAATATTAAAAGATGTTACTGAGCCAAGCATGGGTACAGAGGCAATTGTTAACCTTCTGTTTTTTTATCCATTATTAATTTTCATTTTTCACAGAAAATATAATTGGAAAAACTCTTTAACTAAGCTAACTTCGAGATTTTAAATTATGAGTCTTAATAAAAATAAAATATTTGGTTATGCAGCCTTAATTTTGATGGTTTTAGGCAGTACTTTAATTCTTTTAGGTGTTTTTTTATATAAGGAGTATACTATTGGCTTTACTGTAATGGGTTTAGGTTTTAATGCCGTTGCTTGGGCCTTTAATGCATTAAGAGGTCGAATATAAGATGTCTGATGATAAAAAAATAATCTTTTCAATGTCAGGAGTTTCAAAAATATATCCTGATCAACAAAAAGAAGTTATAAAAAACATTCATCTTAGTTTTTTCTTCGGCGCCAAGATTGGTGTTCTTGGTTTAAACGGTTCTGGAAAATCTTCGTTGTTAAAAATTATAGCAGGAATAGATAAAAATTACAGAGGAGAAGTGAATTTCAACAATGAATATAGTGTTGGATACCTCGAACAGGAGCCAAAAGTTGATCCAAACAAAAGTGTAATAGATATTGTAAAGGAAGGAGTTTCAGATACAGTTAAAATACTTGATGAGTTCAATTCTATAAATGATCAATTTGCCTTACCAGAAGTATATGAAAATCCTGATAAAATGGATAAACTGATGGCTAGACAATCAGTATTACAGGACGAAATCGACACAAGAAATGCCTGGGAATTAGACAACCAGCTTGAAATTGCAATGGATGCATTAAGAACACCACCTTCTGATTCAAATGTTTCTTCTCTTTCAGGAGGAGAAGTTAGAAGAGTTGCTCTATGTAGATTATTACTTCAAAAACCAGATATTTTATTATTAGATGAACCTACAAATCATCTAGACGCTGAATCAGTTAATTGGTTAGAGCATCATTTAGCCCAATATAAAGGTACGGTTATAGCTGTTACTCATGATCGATATTTTTTAGACAATGTCGCTGGATGGATTTTAGAGCTCGATCGAGGAGAGGGGATTCCATGGAAAGGCAACTATTCTTCTTGGTTGGATCAAAAAGCCAAACGTTTATCAAACGAAAAAAAACAATTTAGTAAAAGGAAAAAAACTTTAGAGAGGGAATTAGAGTGGGTAAGGATGTCTCCAAAAGGAAGACAATCAAAACAAAAAGCTCGATTGTCTAATTATGATAAACTTATTAGTCAGGATCAAAAGGTTATAGACGATAAAGTTGAAATTTATATCCCTTCAGGACCAAGACTTGGAAATGAAGTAATTGAAGCTATAAACATCAGTAAATCTTTTGGGGACCAGCTCCTTTATCAGAATTTAAGTTTTAGATTGCCTCCTGCAGGAATAGTGGGTGTAATTGGTCCTAATGGAGCTGGTAAAACAACTCTTTTTAAAATGATAATTAATGAGCTAACTCCTAATCAAGGATCCTTCAAAATTGGAGACACAGTCAAAGTTGCCTATGTAGACCAATCTCATAGTGATATAGACTTACAAAAATCTATTTGGTCAAATTTTTGTGATGAACAAGATTTAATTAGAGTTGGTGGCAGAGAAGTCAATTCAAGAGCATATTTAAGTAGATTTAATTTTAGTGGTAGTGAGCAAAATAAAAAGGTTTCTTCACTTTCAGGAGGAGAACGAAATAGACTTCATCTAGCAATGACTTTGAAAGAGGAGGGAAACGTACTATTATTGGACGAACCGACAAACGACCTTGATGTTAATACATTACGTGCCCTCGAAGAGGGTCTTGAAAACTTTGCAGGATGTGCTGTTGTTATATCTCATGATAGATGGTTCTTAGATAGAATCTGTACACATATTTTAGCTTTTGAGGGTAACTCTGAAGTTTATTTTTTTGAAGGGTCTTACTCAGAGTATGAGCAGAATAAGAAGAATAGATTAGGTACAGAATTACTTCCAAAAAGGATTAAGTATAAAAAAATATCAAGAGGTTAAGTTTCTAATAATACTTTCATTTTTATGTTCCCCCTTAAATAAGGACTTTTTTTTTCAATATCAATTTTTCTAAAACCATATTTATTATAAAGATGAATAGAGTTTTTAAGTTTAGTGTTAGAGTATAGAAATATTTCTTTCCAATTATTTTTTTTTCCAAAAGAAATAATAAATTGAATCATTTTATTGCCACACCCATTATTTCTTTTTTTTGTGTCTACAGCCATTTTTGCAAGTTCAAAACTTCTTTTACCTCTTTTTATAAGGGCAAAAGTGCTTATAATTTGATCATTTTGTTTTCCAAAAAATATATAACCTCCTTTATTTATTATCAGGCTTTCGGATTGATTTAAAATTTTTAAATCATAAGGCTCTACCTCAAAAAACTCATTCAACCAATCCATGTTCAAATCAATAAAGAAATTTATTAGTTTTTTTTCAAATGGAATAATTATAAAATTATTACTCATCTCCAGTCATTAATTCTGGTCTAACTAATATATCAAATTCTTCTTCTGTTAAGTATCCTAAGCTCAATGAGGCTTGCTTTAGCGTAGTTCCTTCATTATGTGCTTTGTTGGCAATCTCAGCAGCTTTATAATATCCTATTTTAGTATTCAATGCAGTCACTAACATTAATGAATTGTTTAATAATTCATTAATTCTTTTTTTATTAGCTTTTATACCATCAAAGCAATTTTTCGAAAAACTGACGCAAGATTCTCCTAAAAGATTTGCCGATTCAATTATCGTTGAACCAATTAAAGGTTTGAAGACATTTAATTCATAATGTCCCTGCATACCTCCAACTGATATTGACACATCATTACCAATGACTTTCGCACAAACCATAGTTAGGGCTTCTGTTTGTGTAGGGTTTATTTTACCTGGCATAATTGAACTCCCTGGCTCATTTGCAGGTAATATAATCTCTCCAATCCCAGATCTAGGTCCAGAAGACAACATTCTAATATCATTTCCAATTTTATTTAGTGCAACTGCTAGCTGTTTTAATGTTGCATGTGTTTCAACTATTGCATCATGAGCAGCCAAAGATTCGAATTTATTTTTAGCGGAAATAAATTGAAGACCAGTAAATTTTGAAATGTATTCAGCTACTTTTTTTGAGTAACCTTTAGGGGTGTTGATTCCAGTTCCAACTGCAGTTCCACCAATTGCAATTTCAGATAGATGAGGTAGAGAGTTGTTTATTGCTTTAAGAGAGTGATCTAATTGTGATGAATAACCAGAAAACTCCTGACCTAAAGTAATCGGTGTTGCATCCATGAGATGTGTGCGACCAATTTTTACAATTGATTTAAATTCTAAAATTTTTTTATCTATAGACTTTTTTAACTCTACAACTCCAGGAATAGTTACTTCGTTGATTTTTTTGTAAGCAGCAATATGCATAGCAGTTGGAAATGTATCATTTGAAGATTGAGATTTATTCACATCATCATTAGGAGAAAGAAGAGTTTTACCATCTCCTAAAATATTTCCAGAAATAACATGGGCTCTATTTGCAATCACTTCATTAATGTTCATATTAGTTTGAGTACCTGAACCAGTTTGCCATATAACTAAAGGAAACTCTTTGTCATGTATACCGTCGGTTATTTCATCACAGACTTTAGATATTAGATCCCTTTTTTCAAGTGAAAGAACACCAAGTTCGTGATTAGTGTATGCAGCAGATTTTTTAAGATATGCAAATCCATAAATTATCTCAAGAGGCATCGAATAAGCAGGTCCAATTTTAAAATTACTTCTTGAGCGTTCAGTTTGAGCACCCCAATATGCATCTTTTGGAACTCTTACCTCTCCAAGTGTATCTTTCTCGATTCTGTAATTCATAATACTGTTTTGTAATACAAAAATACATAAATCAAAAAATATGATTTTCTTTAAAAAAAAAGATATTTATTGTAAATTTGTAAAAAACAAAATGTTTTATGTTTGAATTTGATCAGTATCTAGGATTTCTTGCTTTTTTATCCATACTTACAATGGGCTTTTGGCTTATGATATTTCTTTTAACATTCGTAATTCCTTATTGGTTAATAGGTTCCGCAATCGAAACATTTAATGAGTGGAGAAAGTCTAAACAAATTAATAAATAATATTTATTAAAAATCCTTACTTGATCATTAGAAGTCAAAACCTCCACCATCTGATCCTTGACCAGATTGTCTTCTTCTCGATTGGTTTTTCTTTTGATTGAGTCTGTAGGTAAAAGTAAATATATATGTAGGTTGTCTCCACTGAAACTCGCCATAACTAAAAAAAGTAGGGGTTCTAGTCTCAGTCATTCTTTTTGAAGTATTGAACAGATCACTAGCTCTAAAAGAAATAGTTCCTTTTTTATTTAAGACATCTTTATTTAACGCACCACTCATTGTGAAAACCCCTCGGCTTATTGATTGTGCTGTTTCCCTTGGACCTCTATAAAAAATTATTGTTTGCCAGTCAATGTCGTAAGGAAGTTTAATATTTGAATTTAGTCTAGCAAACCAACTTAAATTTTCAGCATCAAAAACAGTTCCGTTATATGAACCCAGTGTCTCGGAATTAAATAAATTAAAATTCCCATTTAACCTTACTTTTCTCGAGGGTGTATATGTTAAATTAAACTCTGTACCTATTCTATTATTTTCGGAAAGATTGACTGGACTTAATTTTAATATAGGAACTTCTAGCACATTACTTAGTGGATTATCAGGGTCACCTGAAATAATTACCGTTTGCCCCGTATCTTGTTGAATAAAAGTAAAAACACTGGTTGATTTTTGATAATAAATTGAACTATTGAATGTAAAATTATTCCACCTTTTTAAATAACCAAAATCAAATGTATTTGAGTAACTTGGATTAAGATCTGGATTGCCTTGAAAAATGCTAGAAACACTGCTTCTTGATGGAAAAGGATTAATAAAAAATGATCTTGGCCTTCTTAATCTTCTACTATAACCAAGTGTAAGATTTTCTAACTCATTAATTTCAAATGACAAGTTTAGAGTTGGAAAATAGTCAGTGTATTTTTTTTGCGTGTTGTCAGAAGTGGTCTCTTGAATTATTTGGATATTTGATTGTTCAATTCTCAATCCAAATAAATATGAAAATTTATTGATTTTTTTTCCAAACTGTGTATAGTAAGCATTCACATATTCCTTATATGTTAGGATGTTTGAAAGGTTTAGATCAATATCATATACACTTGTTGGAGATGGGTTTATTTCATTTGAATTTAAATAACTAACTACATAATCATTAGTTTGACTATTAAATGTACCTCTATAACCTAATTCAAATTGAGTATTTTCATCAATAGGCCAAACATAATCAACTTGTGCTAAAACTCTTTTCTGATCTTCTAGTGTTGAAACTTTTTCGAATTTTGATGGTAACAAAGCGGGTAGTATAGTTAAAGATTCAATATCACCCATTTCGTCTTCTGAGCTTTCTTCGTATTGAATCCTAGCTGAAACTTTATGTCCCTTATCATCAAACTTATTGTCATAATCAAGAGAGTACTGAAATGAATCATCTTTTTCATTCTCATCCTCAGTTCTTATAATAAAACTTTCAAGATTGTTCTGAATTGATAGCTCTTTAATATCATTGTTAGTAAAGTTCGAGTTTTCGCTAGTCCTATGGAAACCACTAAGTATTATCGAACTTTGTTCATTAATGTAATATTCTATCCCAAGACTATTGAAAATACTATTTCTATCCCTGTTACTGTTTCTTGTTTCATTTAAATAACTACTTGGATCATTTCCATTAAAGTATTCATTGTTATTAAGAGAATTACCTTTTGTTCGTGATTTGTCGATGGTTGTTGTAGTAAAAAAATTTAATTTATTTGTTCTCCAGTTTAAGGAGGCTGTGGCCCGGTTTGCTCTTGGAGTCCCAGCATTCAGTGAGAAGTTTCCGTTAAAACCAACTAATTCTTGTTTTTTTAAAATAATATTAAGTATTCCAGCTGTTCCCTCTGCATCATATCTAGCTGATGGTGAAGTAACAACCTCTACTTTATCTATTGATTCAGCAGGAAGCTGTCTTAATCCCTGAGGTCCAGATATTCCAACAAGCCCTGATGGTTTCCCATTAATTAGAATTCTAACGTTGTCATTCCCCCTTAAGGAAACAGCCCCGTCAACATCAACTGAAACTGATGGTACGTTACCAAGCACATCAGCAACTGATCCTCCTCTAACAGTGATGTCTTTTCCTACATTATAAATTCTTTTATCTAGTCTGATTTCAACTTCAGTTCTTTCACCCATAACTTCAACTTCGTTAAGAGAATTAATTGAAATCTCAAGCTCTATTGTTCCTAAATCAGTCGATTCACGAATAATCAGATCTTTTTTAACATATTTATTAAATGAAATATATTCAACTGTGAGAGTATATTTTCCTGGAAAAACTTGAAAATTAAATATACCTTGATTGTTAGTTATACCACCTTGAACTAATTCTGGTCTTTTGTCATTAGTTAAAGAAATGGTAGCATACTCGAGCGATTGACCAGTATCTTTATCTATAATACTTCCCTTAAGATCAATTTTTTGAAAATTAGATGCTGGGGGTCTCTGAGCTCTAGAAAAAAAAAGAACACAAGAAAAAAGGAGTAACGTAACAATATTTTTCATTATGCACTAAAGTTTTGCTAAGCTAATCATTTAATTTCATTTTAAAACTAAACATAAATCTATCTAAATGATTTTTTTTAAGTTAACTAAAATTTTGAGCTTTTAATAAAAGATTTTAATCTTTCAATTGGTCTTCCAATTATCCCTGAGTCATGACTTATTATGATAGGCCTCTCCAGTAGCTTTGGATGTTCGATAATAATATCAATTAATTTTTTTTTATTTAAATTTTTATTTTTATATGATTCTTTCCAAATTTTTTCTTGTGTTCTCAATAAATCTTTTGGTTCTATTCTAAGTTTTTCTAGTATAGATTGAATTATATCTTTTGAAAGCCCATTTTTTATATATAAAATTTCAGTGAACTTTAAATTCTTTTCCTTTAAGAAGAGTATAGCTTCCCTTGATTTTTTACATCTAGGGTTATGAAAAACATGAAGCATTAAAATAAAATTTAATTTATTTTTTTAATTATTGCTTCAAATGCTTCTGGGTTGTTCATAGCAATATCAGCAAGTACTTTTCTATTTAGTTCTATATTATTTGCTTTTATCTTTGCCATGAATTCACTGTATGTCATTCCATGTAGCCTGGCTCCTGCATTTATTCTTGTAATCCACAAAGATCTAAAGTTTCTTTTATTATTTTTTCTATCTCTGTAAGCATAGAGCATTGCTTTTTCAACCGCATTTTTTGCGATTGTCCAGACATTTTTTCTACGTCCAAAATATCCTTTTGCTTGTTTTATTATTTTTTTTCTTCTAGCTCTTGAGGCTACTGAATTTGTTGATCTGGGCATAACTTATTTTTTTTGAAAAGGGCGGCAATAAAGCTCTTTAAGCACATTCTCAAGGTTAATACATATTTCCACCGAATTTAAATTACTTTAGGCGTAATTGTGATTTAATATTTTCTTCATCACTCTTATGAACCAATCCTGAGTGAGTTAGTGCAAGTTTTCTTTTTTTGGATTTTTTTGTCAGAATATGACTTTTAAATGCATGCTTTCTTTTAATTTTTCCAGAGCCGGTAATTTTAAACCTCTTTTTTGCACTTGATTTTGTTTTCATTTTTGGCATAATCTTGTTTTTTATTTTTTCTTTGGTGTCATAAACATTATCATTCTTTTTCCTTCTAATTCTGGAAGTTGTTCAACTTTTCCAAATTCCTCTAGGTCTTGTGCTAATTTTAAAAGTAAAATGTGACCTTGTTCTTTAAAAATAATTGACCTTCCTTTGAAAAAAACAAATGCTTTTAATTTAGCTCCGTCTTTCAAAAACTTTTCGGCGTGTTTCTTTTTAAATTCATAATCATGATCATCAGTTTGTGGACCAAATCTTATTTCTTTGACAATAACTTTACTAGTTTTTGATTTTAATGACTTTTCACGTTTTTTTTGTTCGTATAGGAATTTCTTATATTCCAATATTTTACATACTGGAGGAACAGCTTTTGGAGATATTTCTACTAAATCAAGCCCTTGCTCTTTAGCTAAACTAAGAGCTTGCAAAAGCTTATAAACCCCAACTTCAACATTATCTCCTACAAGTCTTACTTCGTGAGAAGTAATTTTCTCATTTATACGGTGAGGATTTTCTTTTATTATTCTACCCGGTCTGTTTGTTCTTCTTCTTCGAATTCCTATAATTCCTATTTTTTAATTAAACTTTGAAAATTGAAATACTTTTATCAACTTCACTTTTTACCATGGAAGCAAATTCATTTAACTTCTTACTTCCAATATCTCCCTGTTTATGTTTTCTTATTGAAACAGAGTCAGTATTAAATTCTTTTTCACCTATAACAAGCATAAACGGAATTTTACTTATTTCAGCTTGCCTTATTTTTTTCCCGATTGTTTCATTTCGCGAATCTAATGACGCGCGAATTTCGTTATTTTCTAGGTAATTTAAAACTTTTTGAGCGTATTTTTCATGTTTTTCACTTACACATAATATTATTACTTGTTTAGGCACTAACCATATTGGCAAGTTGCCTTCAGAGTGTTCGAGTAAAATTGCCACAAATCTTTCCAAGCTTCCAAAAGGTGCCCTATGAATCATTACTGGCCGGTGAGGTTTGTTATCATCTCCTTTGTAAGTTAATTCAAACCTTTCTGGAAGATTATAATCAACTTGAATGGTTCCTAATTGCCATCTTCTTCCAAGTGCATCCTTAACCATAAAATCTAATTTTGGTCCATAAAATGCAGCTTCGCCATATTCAATAACATAGTTCAACTTTTTTTCTTCAGTTGCGTTAATGATTGCATTCTCTGCAAGTTCCCAGTTTTCTTTACTACCTATATATTTTTCAGAATTATTTTTATCTCTTAAAGAAACTTGAGCTTCAAAATCATTAAAACCTAAGGAATTAAAAACATATAATACTAATTCAATTACGTTTTTAAACTCTTCATTTAATTGATCTGGAGTGCAAAAAATATGAGCATCATCTTGAGTAAAACTTCTTACTCTTGTTAAACCATGTAATTCACCACTTTGTTCATATCTGTATACTGTCCCAAACTCCGCATATCTTATGGGAAGCTCTTTATAACTCCATAGTCTTGATTTGTAAATTTCACAGTGATGTGGACAGTTCATTGGCTTTAACAAAAAACTTTCTCCCTCTGAAGGAGTTTCTATGGGTTGGAAACTATCTGAACCATATTTTTGAAAATGTCCTGAAGTCACATAAAGCTCTTTGTTGGCGATGTGTGGTGAGATAACTTGTTCATAACCAGCTTTTTTTTGAGCCTTTTTCAAAAAATTTTCTAATCTTTCTCTTAGATCAGCTCCTTTGGGAAGCCAAAGGGGTAATCCAACACCAACTTTTTTGGAAAAAGTAAATAACTCTAGTTCTTTTCCAATTTTTCTGTGATCTCTTTTTTTAGCTTCTTCTAAGAATTCTAAATGTTTAGAAAGTTCAATTTGTTTAGGAAAGGAAATCCCATATATACGAGTAAGTTGTTTCCTGTTTTCATCACCTCTCCAATAGGCACCAGCTATGGAGGTTAATTTAACAGCTTTAATTAACCCAGTATTTGGAATATGTCCACCTCTACATAAGTCAGTAAAGTTAGAATGATCACAAAAAGTAATTTCTCCATCCTCAAGATCATTAATTAATTCAACTTTAAACTCATTATTAATTTCAGTATAATAGTTTAATGCTTCAGATTTTGAAGAAGCTCTCATTTTAAAATCTGATTTTTTTCTAGCTAATTCAATGAATTTAGCCTCGAGTTCTTGTAAGTTTTTTTCAGATAAATTTATATCTCCAAAATCTACATCATAATAAAATCCATTTTCTACAGGTGGCCCAATTGTCAGTTTTGCCATTGGATATAAAAAAAGAATTGCCTCTGCTAATACGTGAGAAGAAGAATGCCAAAAAGCCGCTTTACCTTCTTTTTGATCCCATGTAAAAAAATTAATATCCCCATCTTTGTTTAAGGTTGTTGATGACTCAACTATTTTATCATTATATTTAGCAGAGAGTACTTTTCTTGAAAGCCCCTCACTTATACTTTTAGCAACATCTATTACAGATATCCCTTTTTCAAAGCTCTTTTTAGCTCCATCTGGGAAAGTAATTTCGATCATATTACAATTTTATTAATAGCAAAGATAGGATGACAATTAACGACACCAAAATCTGAAATTAATATTATGTTTTATTTTTTTGTCCATTTAGTAAGCTATTAACTAAATTTGAAATCCCAAGAAAACCCAAAATAATTGAAAATCCAGCAATAAGAAGACCTAATGTAAGGACGTAAATATAAAATTCATGGTTTTTGTTCTGGAAAGCTTGATGTATTATAAATGGACCTGTAAAAGCGAAAATAATTGCTAAGGATATTTTTTTTAGTCCGTTAATGAATTTAATCCTATTCATATCTGTATGATTCGATTGCCTTTCTTACACTTTTATACTTATTTAACAAATCACTGGCTTTTGAGTATTCAATGCTTAGACTATTAGAAATTATTCTTGCACCTCGATCTATAAGTTTTTCATTTGTTATTTGAATATCTATCATCTTATTGTCTTTTATATGTCCTAACTTAATCATTGTGGTAGTAGATATAATATTAAGGATAAGTTTTTGAGCTGTTCCAGATTTCATTCTTGAACTACCAGTAATATACTCGGGGCCAACAACAACCTCAATTGGGTAATCTGAATATTTTGTCAAAGGACTATTTGGATTAGAACAAATACAAGCGGTTGGAATATTATTTTCTATACAATTTTTTAGTGCCCCAACAACATAAGGAGTTGATCCTGATGCAGCAATTCCAATAATAAAGTCCCTTGAGTTAATATTATGCTTTTTTAATTCATCCCATCCCTTGTTAAAATCATCTTCAGCATCTTCAATAGAATTTCTTAGAGCCATATCACCCCCAGCTATTAAACCTATTACTTTGTTTGGATCTGTTCCAAAAGTTGGTGGACATTCAGATGCATCTATAACTCCTAGTCTGCCACTAGTCCCAGCTCCAATATAAAAAAGTCGGCCATCACCTTTTAGTTGTTCAACTATTTTATTTATTACTTTTTCAATTACAGGAACTAACTTTTTAATTGCTTTTAAAGCATTAAAGTCTTCGTTGTGAATTTCGTTAATTATTTGATTGACAGATTTTTTCTCTATGTCATTATACAAAGAATCTTCTTCAGTTATTTTTCTATAGTCCATGAAACATTTAAATTAGGATAATTTATTTTCCAAATTTAATTTAATTTCATTTAAAAATTCTTCTGTTGTTTGATAATTATCTCTTTTTAGTTTTTCGTTAAAAACTAACATTGCCAGATCTTTTGTCATCTTTCCACTTTCCACAGTTTCTATACAAACACTTTCCAATAAATTACAGAAATTTATTAGGTCTTTATTATTGTCTAACTTTCCTCTAAACGCTAATCCTCTTGTCCACGCAAAAATTGAAGCAATAGAGTTTGTAGATGTTGTCTCACCTTTAAGATGATTTCTATAGTGCCTTGTAACGGTTCCATGAGCTGCCTCAGCTTCCATTGTCTTTCCATCAGGAGTTACAAGGGTTGAAGTCATTAACCCTAGAGACCCAAATCCTTGAGCCACGGTATCGGATTGTACATCCCCATCATAATTTTTGCACGCCCAAACAAAACCACCATCCCATTTCATTGCAGCAGCAACCATATCATCAATTAATCTGTGTTCATATGTTATATTTTTATTTTTAAAAAGTTCTTTAAACTCATTTTCATAAACTTCTTGAAAAATATCTTTAAACCTTCCGTCGTAGGCTTTTAAAATTGTGTTTTTAGTAGATAAATAAAGTGGCCATTTTTTATCTAGAGCTCTGTTCATACACGATCTTGCAAATCCATAAATTGATGAATCAATATTATACATTCCCATAGCAACTCCATCCTCCTTAAAATCATATATTTCCCATGATTTTGATACATCTCCATTATCAGGAGTAAAAGTCATCGTAAGTTTACCTTTTCCATGAGTTACAATATCAGTTGCTTTATACTGATCTCCAAAAGCGTGTCTTCCTATACAAATTGGTTTTGTCCAACCTTGAACATATCTTGGAACATTCTTCATGATGATAGGTTCCCTAAAAACAGTTCCTCCAACAATATTTCTTATGGTACCGTTAGGTGATCTCCACATTTTTTTTAATGTATATTCCTTAACTCTTTCTTCATCGGGAGTAATAGTTGCACATTTTATTCCTACATTAAATTTTTTTATTGCATTAGCTGCATTTATAGTAACTTGATCATCAGTGAAATCTCTATTTTTAATTCCTAAATCATAATACTTAAGATCAACACTTATATATGGTAATATGAGTTTATCTTTGATGAACTTCCAGATTATTCTTGTCATTTCATCCCCGTCTATCTCGACTACCGGATTTTTAACTATTATTTTTGACATGTTTTATTGATTTGGGGGTAAATATACAATAAGATTAAGGTATGACATGTTGTATATTTATAAAAAAGGAGACTATTTGGCTTAATTTTAAACTTAATTAATAACTTCTTTAATTCTAGCTTTTTTGCCTCTAAGTTCTTTGAAATAATATATCCTAGAACGTCTAACTTTTCCCTTCTTATTAACTTCAATTTTTTCAATTCCAGGGAGATTTAATGGGAAAATACGTTCTACTCCAATCGTTCCAGACATTTTTCTTAAAGTAAAGGTCTTGGTTGCACCTTTCCCTTTAATTTGAATTACAACCCCTTTAAAGAATTGCGTTCTTACTTTTTGACCTTCACGAATTTGATAATAAACAGTTATTGTGTCTCCAGAAGAGAACTCTGGAATATCATTTTTATTAATAAACTCATTTTGAACAAAATCTAAAATACTTTCCATTTTTAATAATAAATTGAGTTATTGAATGATAATATATATACGATGCGCAAAAATACTTTTTTTTTACTTAATAGAAAAATTCAAAACATATTTAGTTTTTAAGTAAATCTGGTCTATTTTTTTTTGTTCGTTCAATTGATATTTGTTCTCTCCATAGGTCAATTTTATTCTTATCTCCAGAAAGTAGTATTTCAGGTACATTTAATCCTTCATATTCTGATGGTCTTGTGTAAATAGGTGGGGCTAAAAGACCATCTTGAAAAGTGTCAGATAAAGCAGAACATTCGTTACCTAATACTCCAGGTATAAGTCTTATGATTGAATCACATATAACAGCTGCTGCTAATTCACCTCCTGATAAAACAAAATCACCTATTGAAATTTCTCTTGTTACAAAAAGATCTCTTACCCTTTGATCAACCCCTTTATAATGTCCACAAAGTAGAATTAAGTTTTTTTTATTTGACATATCATTTGAAATTGATTGATTCAATTTTTCACCATCGGGTGTAAGATAGATTACCTCGTCATATTGCTTCTTTGATTTTAATTTTTTTATGCACTTAGCTATTGGCTCGATCATCATAACCATTCCAGCCCCGCCACCGTATTGATAATCATCAACTTGTTTGTATTTATTTGAACTATAATCTCTTGGATTATGAAAATTAATTTTTACATATTTTGAATCTATTGCCCTTTTAATAATGGATGCGCGAAAGGGACCTTCTAAAAGTTCTGGAAAGAGAGTTATTATATCAATATTCATCTAGATTATTATTCAAAAATAATTCGTTCCTTATCACCACTTGGACTCATAAATAATATTGATGTTAATGATTCCATATCAATTCTATCAATTTGACTAATATTTTTGATTTCGATTTCATTTACCTTCAATATATAATAGCCGTTGTCAATACCCATTTTATTTAATCTTGAGTTTTCAACACTAGTTACCTTTACTCCAGAATTATCTTTTAAAATGAATTTATCTTTTTTATTAATATTTCTTACTTCCATACCTAAAAAAAGAGTTCTTGTTATTTTCTTTAAAACGACGTTTGTTTTAAATGTTTTATTATCTCTAATATATTCTACTTTTATTATGTCACCAGGTCTTTTTGTAGATAAATACCCAGACATATCTGAGAACTTATTTATTTTAATCAGATCTATTCTTGTTATTATATCATTTTTTTTAATCCCTGCTTTTTCAGCACCTAGGTTAGGCTCAACATTATTTACAAAGAAACCCTCAGTTTCATTAATATTTAATTTTTTTGCTAGACTTTGATTTAATGCATTTCCACTGACTCCTAATAAGCCTTTTTGGACACTACCAAATTCTAATAAATCTTCAAATACCTTTCTAGCAAGATTACTTGGTACAGCAAATGAATATCCAACAAAGCCACCAGTTATTGATGATATTGCAGTATTTATACCAATTAATTCGCCCATTGTATTAATTAATGCACCACCGCTATTACCCTGGTTTACTGCAGCATCAGTTTGAATAAACGATTGATTTTTTCTATCTAATTGATTTAGATCTCTAGATTTAGCACTTACTATTCCAGCTGTCACTGTTGAGTTGAGATTAAATGGATTTCCAACTGCTAAAACCCATTCTCCAATTTGAATAGATTCGGAATTTCCAAATGGAATATAACTCAATGATTTACTAGATTCGATTTTTAGAACTGCAATATCTGTGTATGGATCAGTTCCTACAAGATTAGCTAAATATGTTTTATTATCATTCGTTGTTACCTCAATTTCAGATGCATCTTTAATTACATGGTCATTAGTTATTATATATCCATCAGGTGATACTATAACTCCAGATCCATTCCCAATTCTCTTAGGGGTAGATTCCCCGTAAAGCCGGTAAAGCCAATTATCAGAATTATCCTTATAATTAGAGGTGTTCTTTATATGAACTACTGCATTTATCGTTTTCTTAGCTGCTAAAGTAAAATCAGTTTTTTCATTACTAGAACTTAAGTTGGAATTGAACGAAACATAATTGGGAATTGCTTTTTCAAATCTTGTTAATTTATCATTCTTTTCTCTATATTCCATATTATTGTATATATCATAAGTTATTATAGAGATAAAACAGCTTAATATTGATATGGAAAATATTTTCAAATAAGACTTCATAATTGTTTAATTTAATTTTCATCTAAATTAATAAGTTGAATAAATATGATTTTGTATTTAACTACTTTTTAACATAGTTTTTTTAATCATGTTTTTGATTATTTTTGAAATAATATGAAAATTAAATTTTTAAAGTATCACGGAGCAGGAAATGATTTTATATTAATTGATAATAGATTTCAAAAATATTCACTTAAAAATTATCAGATAAAGTTTTTATGTCATAGAAAATATGGGATAGGGTCTGATGGGTTAATTTTTTTGAATCACTCTGATGATTTTGACTTTGAGATGATATATCATAACTCAGATGGTAACCAGAGTTCAATGTGTGGTAATGGAGGAAGGTGTATAGTCGGTTTTGCAAAACACCTTAATATAATTGATTCAAAAGCCAAGTTTTTAGCAATTGATGGGATTCATGAGGCAAGAATACATAAATCATCAAGAATATCTTTATCAATGTCAAATATCAATAGCATAAAAAACAATAACAAATTCGTTTTTATTGACTCTGGATCACCACACCATATTATTCAAGTAAATGATATTGATAAAATAGATGTTTTTAAAATGGGCCTTAAAGTTAGGAGTTTAAAAAAATATCAACCAAAAGGAGTTAATGTTAATTTTATTGAAAAAGTATCAAGTAATATTTTTAAAATTAGAACTTATGAAAGGGGAGTTGAAAATGAAACCCTTGCATGTGGAACTGGCGCGGTTGCCTCAGCTATTGCAATGCACTATATTGGAGAAACAAAACAAAATAAAATATTAATTAAAACATTAGGAGGTGATTTAGGAATTAAATTTGAATATGACTCTAATAAATCTTCTTACCATAGGATTTTTCTTGAAGGAGATATTAATCTTGTTTATGAAGGAGATATTGAGTTGCTATGAAAACATTTCTAAGAAATCTAAAAGAATCTGATATTGATATTTTATATAAAGTTGAAAATGATAAGACGCTATGGAAATTCTCTAATCAAAAAGAAGGTTTTACAAAAAAAATATTAAAAAAATATATAAAGATAGCTTCTTTGGAAAATTTATTTTCGGCTAATCAAAAAAGGTTTGTAATTCAGAGTTTTGATTTCGATGTAATGGGATTTATTGATTTGTATGATTATAACGCTGAAAAAAGAAATGCGTTTATTGGTATTGTAATTTTAAAAAAATTCAGGAACAAAGGAATTGGCTCTAGATCTATAAAACTTTTAGAAAAATTTTCTAAAAGTATTGGAATTAAAGAATTAAATGTGAAAGTTGACCCTATAAATATTCTGAGTATTAAATTATTTAAAAAATCTGGTTATAGAAAAATTAAGCTTGATCAATACCAAAAAACTATTAATTATGATTAGAAAAATTTCTTTTTTTATTATCTCCATATTAGTTCTTATCTCTGTCTTCTTTTCGTTTTTTATTTTTAAAACTTTTTTTTATGATAACACAAAGTTTAAAACAAAGGAATACAAGCTTTACATTGAACCAAATGCTGATTTTAACACTCTAACAGACAAATTAAAAAATGTTGTAAAATCGGTATACTATTTTTCAATTGCATCCAAGAATAAGGGTTATCATATCAGAATCAAATCAGGTCTTTACGTCATTCCAAAGGGAAGTAGTAATAATGATATAATCAATATTTTAAGGGGACAGAGTAAAGTGGTTAATGTAACTTTTAATAATCACGAAAGGTTAGAAAATATGGCTGGAAGAATTTCTAAACAAATTTATTTAGATAGTTTGACATTGATAAATTCATTTTATGATAATAATTTTTTGAATAAAAAAGGATTTAATTTAGATACCGCAATTGCAATGTATTTACCCAATACTTATAGTTTTTTTTGGGATACCAGTGTGGAAAATTTTCGTAATAAAATGTATAATGAGTATAATAAGTTTTGGAATAATGAAAGATTAATTAAAGCCAGGTTAATTGGCTTATCAAAAACTGAGATATCTATACTTGCATCTATCGTTCAAAAAGAATCTATTATGAAAGATGAGAGACCTAGAATTGCAGGTGTGTATTTGAATAGATTAAAAAAAAGGATGAGATTACAAGCTGATCCAACAGTTATTTTTGCGCTAAAAAAAAAATCAGGTGATTTCAAGAGGCAAATTAAAAGAGTTTTATATAAAGATTTAAGAATCAAATCGGCATATAACACATATAGAAATAGGGGTCTTCCACCGGGTCCTATTTGTATGCCTGATTTGGATGCAATAGATGCAGTTTTAAATTCTGAAAAACACAAATATTTATATTTTGTAGCTGATCCTGAAAATAGAGGCTATCATTTATTTGGAAGAAATTTATTAGAGCATAATAATAACAAGAA
>CENX01046218.1_pt1 | contig 22057 bp, 23 predicted proteins | sample 361321 | NCBI WGS metagenome assembly CENX01 (sample SAMEA2619678, study PRJEB7988) | marine metagenome | isolation source: saline water (ENVO:00002010), including | reverse complement strand
CGTTCTATTTTTGCGCCCAACTTTTTGAGACGAGGGACAATATTTTCATAGCCTCGATCAATTTGTTCAATATTATGAATTGTACTTGTACCCTTAGCTGATAAGGCTGCTATAAGTAATGAAATACCCGCTCGTATATCTGGCGAGGTTAACGTAGCAGCTTTAAGTTGGGACTTAAAGTCGTGTCCAATCACTGTAGCTCGATGTGGGTCACAAAGAATAATTTTGGCTCCCATGTCAATCAATTTATCTACAAAAAAAAGTCTACTCTCAAACATTTTTTGATGTATGAGAACACTACCTCTTGCTTGAGTAGCTACAACAAGGACAATACTTAGTAGATCAGGAGTAAAACCTGGCCATGGTGCATCTGAAATTGTTAGAATTGAACCGTCAATGAAGTTTTGGATTGCGTACCCTTCAGGGTGTGCAGGCACAAAAAGATCATCTCCATTTTTTTCAATTCGTATACCAAGACGTTCAAAAACCCGTGGAATCTGACCTAAAAAAGACCATTTTACATTTTTTATAGTGAGTTCACTTTGAGTGAGGGCCGCTAAACCAATCCAACTTCCAATTTCGACCATATCTGGTAAAATAGTATGTTCAGTGCCCTTCAAGTTCTTCACACCCGTTATGGTGAGTAAATTTGATCCAACGCCTTTTATTTTAGCTCCCATACGATTCAACATGGCACAGAGTTGCTGCAAATAAGGCTCGCAAGCGGCATTGTATATAGTAGTAGTTCCTTTTGCTAGAGTAGCAGCCATCACTAAATTAGCGGTACCAGTGACTGAGGCTTCGTCTAATAAAATTTCAGTTCCTTCAAGCTGGTCGGCTCGAACAGCGTAAAATCGATCTTCTTTTTGATATTCAAATTTAGCTCCTAAAAGGATTAATCCCTCAAAATGAGTATCTAACCTTCTACGCCCAATTTTATCTCCACCTGGTCTTGGAATTGATCCCTGACCAAAACGAGTCAAAAGGGGTCCTACCAACATAATAGAACCGCGTAGTCCTTTCCCCTCTTCTTTGAATGCGTTTGATGATAGGTAGTTTAAATCGATAGCGTCAGCTTGGAATCTGAAGCTTCCTTTTTTTAAAGCAGTCATCTTGACTCCAAGATTTCTGAGCAGTTGGATAAGTTTATTTACATCAATTATGTCAGGAATATTATTGATTTCAACTGATTCATCGGTGAGTAAAACGGCAGATAAAATTTGAAGAGCTTCATTTTTAGCACCTTGAGGGATTATTGTTCCTTGCAATTGATTGCCTCCTTCAATAACAAAACTTCCCATAGCTGTTTAATGTCGTTTGCGGTTGTGTCTTCTTGACTTATTATTGCTATTAGGGCCGTTTCCGTTTTTAAATTTCAGCCTTAATAAATCTGAAGAATCGGTAAGTGGTAAATGGGTTTCAGCTACTTCTAATTTACCATTTGATAATTCAGAAAGATGAGATAAAATCACACCGTCTTCAACGGTATCTTTGTTCCACCCTAAAAAACATTTTTTCATGTGATTGGCAATGGTGAATACTAAAGCATCTTTTAATTCTCCTTGCTCCCAACTTATGGCAACGTCAATCATTCTTTTTATATTATTTCCATAAAAACGGTACTTTGGATAGTTTTGAGGATAAGGCAATCGTCCAGGTTTTGCTTCAAGGGCCTCAGCCACAGGTTTTTCAAAAGGGCAGTCAACGTCTAACTGAAAATTAGACATAATATATAATTGATCCCATAATTTGTGTTGAAAATCTGGAACATCACGTAAGTGAGGATTTAGGTTTCCCATCACTCCTATCACTGCTTTTGCTTTTTTATTACGTTCTTCACCTTCTTCAATTTCAAGCAGTTGTTCAACCATTATATGGATGTGTCTTCCATATTCGGGGATTATTAAATGCTTGCGTTTCGTATTGTATAGCAAGGGTTCCATAAAATTTATTGATTTTGGTTTGCGTGGAAATCAGTACGCAAAATAAACAAAAGTGCCGATATAAAGACAATTACAGACAAAAACTTTAAAGAGAAATTACACCATCTAATTTATTTGCTTTAAGATAGAGTGCAATCACTTCCTCGGGGGATTCCATATCCACATGAACTGAAATACTAACAAATTTCTTTTTTGATGATGATTTATGTTTCCATTTTGCTTCTTTGTCCTTAAAAAAACTTTTTAATGTTTCAAAGTGAGTAGAATCTGTTTTCAAGATAAACTTGAATAGAAAAAGTCCAGGCCATGATTGAGATTTTTCTAATTCTATCTTGAAGCGGGAATAAAATTCTTCAGGATCTTCTTTTGTTCTTTTCAATGCTCTAATTTTGTAATAAAGATAAGATATTACAAATAGAATCATTTGATGTATAATCAGAAAATTGTGATTAGCGGAGGTCCCGGAAGTGGTAAAACAAGATTAATAAATCTTTTAAAAGAAGATGGCTATCAAACTTATGAAGAGTATAGCAGAATAATCATAAAAGAAGGGTTTTATAAAGGATTCAAAAATTACTTTAAAGAAGATCCAAATACTTTTAGCAAATTATTATTTGAGGGTAGAAAACAACAATGGGAGTCTGCAAGACAATTGCCCTTTTTTAAAAAAAAACCATACGTGTTTTTTGATCGTGGTATTCCAGATATCGTTGCCTACCTTCAAGCTCAAGGAAAAAATAGTGACCATTGGAAGAAAAGGGCTAAGCAATATGTATATGAACATGTTTTTTTGCTTGAGCCATGGTTAGAAATTTATCACACAGATTCCGAACGCCTTGAAACTTTTGAAGAAGCTCAAAGCTACTATGAAGATATAAGAAATATTTATCAAGAACTCAATGGTTTGTTGCATATCATTCCAAAAGAAACACCAGAGAACAGAATTGCATTTTTATTAAATACGTTGAGACTTTATGAATAAAAAAGGGGTCTTATTGAAATACTGGGGCTACGATCAATTTCGTTCCAATCAAGAAAAGATTATTGATACTGTGTTGTCAAAAAAAGATTGTTTGGCTATTCTCCCTACAGGTGCGGGAAAGTCTCTATGTTATCAGTTGCCAGGGCTACTTAATGGGGGTATCACACTTATTGTATCACCCTTAATTGCATTAATGCAAGACCAAGTCCAGCAACTAAAAAATAGAAATATTAAAGCCATGTATTTCTCAGCCACCAACCATAAAGGGGAAATTGGAAGATTATTAGACAATTCAAAATTTGGAGATTACAAATTCATCTATCTATCTCCTGAGCGCATTCAAAATGAAGCTTTTTTAGAACAGCTAGCGATGCTCCCCGTCAATTGTATTGCAGTTGATGAAGCCCATTGCATTTCAGAATGGGGAATTGATTTTAGACCTGCCTACAGAAAAATAAAACATCTTCAAGAACGCTTTCCTAAAGCACCAACAATAGCTTTGACTGCTTCTGCAACTGCTAAAGTGAGAAATGATATTATTGAAAACTTATCACTTAAAAAACCAGAAGTTATTGTAGGTTCTTTTGAAAGAAAAAATATTGCCTACCAAATTGTTGAAGTTGAAGACAAGTGGACCCTTTTATTTCAACTCGTTAAATTCATCCAAGGAACGGCCATTGTATATTGTGAAACTCGCTATCATACTGAGCAAATAAGTTCATGGTTAGAACAAAAAGGAATTAGCGCTAGAGCCTTTCATGGCGGAATGTCTCAAAGAGAAAAAAAAAATATACTTAGGGATTGGCAATCAAACAGAAAAAGGGTGATAGTAGCCACAAGTGCCTTTGGGATGGGCATTGACAAAGCTGATGTGAGACTAGTTGTTCATTTTACCCCACCTGATAGTTTAGAGCGTTACTACCAAGAAACAGGACGAGCTGGTCGTGATGGAAAAACCGCCAAAGCATTTCTTTTATTACATAAAAATGACATTACAGAACTAACTTCTAAACTAGTTGATAGTATACCTGAGAAGAGGGATTATATTGATACTTACAAAAAACTTTGCAATTTTTTTCAGATAAGTAGCGGTAGTCTGCCTGAAAATACATTTCATTTGAATTTTTCTCAATTTTGTAAATTGTACAAATTAGGAAAGAAGAAAACCTGGCAATGCTTTGCTGATTTTGAACAAAATGGTATAGTTCACTTCCTTCCATCTTATCAAAAACAATGGCAATTGAAATCTCTACACAGTGAGTCAAAGCTTCTATCCTTTTTTGATTCTCAGAGTCAATTGGGAGCCCTTATAGAAATACTATTAAGAAATTATCCACATTTTCCACAGGACCAAATCAGCGTTAATCCAAATAGTATTAAGAGTTTACTAAACCTCAAAGAAGAGACAATCAACGCTTCCCTAAATCAATTAAAGGCAATGAATGTTATAGAATTAAATGATCGTACTGCAGACTTAGAACTCCAGTTTTTAGTCCCTAGAGAAGATCAATATGCACTTATTAATTTATTCAAGCATCAAAAGTTAAAGAGAAAAATCAGGCTTGAACGTTTGGAAAAAATGATCCACTTTTTAAAATATCCGCAACTTTGTTTGCGTAATCAATTACTCAATTATTTCGGTGAAATTCGATCCTCCTCCTGCAAGAAATGCTCGGCTACAACCTGTACTCAAATTGATCAAGTCACGAAAGATGTCGAAAACAAATTATTAGCATTCTTAGCCAAAGGACCAAAATCACTAGAGCAAATCAAAGAAAATCTTTTTATTTTACCTTCAGCATTGGCAAATCTAATAGAAAAACTATTAGCTCAAGAAAAAATTCAAAAAACGACAACCAACTTTTTCTTTTTAGCACATGAATAAAATGAAAATTATTTTCTACGGGACTCCAGCATTCGCTGTTAAAAATTTGGATTATTTACACAAGAATAATTTCACAGTTGCGGCAATTGTGACAGCTACAGATAAACGTTCGGGAAGAGGTAAAAAAATACATATAAGTGCAGTTAAGAAATATGCTTTAGCAAATAATATCCCAATTCTACAACCTAAAAATTTAAAAGCAGATTCGTTTGTAACTAAAATCAAAGATTTAGCTCCTGACTGTCAAGTAGTTGTTGCTTTTAGGATGCTTCCTGAAAGTGTTTGGTCATTATCTCGCAAAGCAACAATTAATCTTCATGCATCTCTTTTGCCCAATTATCGTGGAGCAGCGCCTATAAATTGGGTGATTAAGAATAATGAAAAATATACTGGGCTGACCACTTTTTTAATTGATGATAAGATTGATACGGGAGCAGTTTTACTACAAAAAAAAATTGACATAAATCCGAAAGAGACAGCAGGAAGCCTACACGATCGATTAGCCCAACTTGGGGGACCACTTATAGAGCAAACACTTTCGGATATCAATGAGGGAAAAATATTTCCTAAACCACAACAAATTGAAGGAATTGTGAGATCCGCACCCAAACTAAATAGAGAGACGGTAAGAATCAATTGGCAGGAGAAACTATCTCAGTTAGAATGTCACATAAGAGCTATGTCTCCCTATCCAGGTGCTTGGACTACTCTTGTAGACGAAAAAGGACAAGAACAACAATTTAAAATTTTTACTGCCAGTACAAAATTTGAAGCTCATGGAATGGTGCCAAAAAGACTTTTAGTGAAAGGAAAAGAGATTTATATTTCAACTGAGGAAGGCTATTTAATTTGTGAGGAAATTCAGTTGCCCAATAAAAGAAGGATGCTAGCAGCAGAGCTATTGAATGGATACAATTTCCCAAAAAAAACTATGGTTTTGTAAGAAAATGGTCATGATTATCAACAATTAATACTATTTATCAACAAAAACGGGTATTTACCACCATTTTCCTTTTGGCTTTGCGGAAAGCATCTAAATTTGTTTTGTAAAATATAAATTAATCTATTATGAACAAAACAGAAATTATTGATGCCATGGCTGCTGACGCTGGAATTTCGAAAGCTGCTGCAAAGAAAGCATTAGAATCATTTTTAGGAGGTGTTCAATCTACTCTTAAAGGCGGTGGGCGAGTATCTCTTGTTGGATTTGGATCCTGGTCGGTATCCAAAAGAGCAGCAAGAGAAGGAAGAAATCCCCAAACAGGGGCTACCATTAAAATTGCTGCAAAAAATGTTGTTAAGTTTAAATCTGGAGCCGAACTTTCTGGATCAGTGAATTAAGATTCACTGAATAAAAAATAAAAGCTCCTAAATTTAGGGGCTTTTTTTATCTACTCTAACAAACTGCTAGCATTGAACCCTGGAAATTTAATCATTGCTTTACCCAGTATCATTGGGGATGTTCACTTTCATCGTTCTCTAATTTATATCGTGGAGTACAAACAAAAGAGTGCTTTTGGTTTTATTATCAATAAAGAACTAAATTATTTTTTAAATGATGTAGTAGAAGGCTTTGAATCTAAAATTCCTCTTTACTATGGAGGACCAGTTGAGCCAGATAATTTATTTTTTATACATCAATTAGGAAATCAAATTCCAAATAGCATCGCCATTGATTCAAATTTTTACTGGAATGGTGATTTTGATATTTTAGTTCAATTAATCAATAGGGATCATTCTCTGGTAAACAGAATTCGTTTTTTCCTTGGCTATGCCGGTTGGGATAAAAATCAACTTCAAAATGAGCTGCATTCTAAAGTTTGGCACAAAAAAGAAAATACTTATGGAAAAGACTTATTGATCAAATCTAGCCAATCACTTTGGCGCAATGAGATCATTTCATTGGGTGGGAAATACATTATCTGGGCCAATGCACCGGATAATCCTAGTTCTAATTAAATGCTGATGAATACAAAAAATCCAAATAGAGTTTTTTGGTTTTTAAACTTTGAAAAGAAGTCTTCCTGTAGTTTCCAACACTTTTAGTACCCTTTGCTAAGTCGAGAATAAAAATTTCGTGAGCACTTTGAATCTCAAAGGGACTAATTTTTTTTTCAACTATTTCAATATTTTGTTGTTGTAACAAAAAATCAATAAAAACTTGTCGAAAAACACTGTTTTGAGCACCTGACTGCAATGAGGGAGTTAAAACTTTATTTTCCTGAATCAAAAATAAACTTCCGTTTGTAGCTTCTACAAGTTGTTTTTGGTCATTAAGAAGCAATACATCATCCAGACCGTTTTCAATAGCAAAAGTCCTTGCAATATTTCTAATTGGAGCGTTAATTATACTTTGATTGGCTAATAGACCAGAACTTAGAAAGTTTTCACGATATAAATCCACCTCATAAGTTGTTTCATCATCAATAGATTCTAAAAAATTAAGAGGTTCACATTCAATAATAAACGAGGTGTTATTTGATTCTTCACACACAAAGTGAAAATGAAATAAAAGAGCTTTTTCTTTTGAAACTCCAAGGTAGTCAATAAGTTTTTTGGATTCTAAAATGAATTTTTTTGGGGTATAGCTATTCGGTATTTGAAAACGCATCCTCCGAAGGGCAGCTATCATTCTAAAATAGTGCTTTTCCCAAAACAAAAATGCTTCCTTTTCAAATCGAACCGACTCCTCCAAAACAATAGGGTTCAAAAGGGCTTTAAGTAAACTTGGTGAACTTTCGTTCAAAAAACGTGTGCAAGTTCCGTTGCAATTGAATCCAATGATCATATTAAGTTGAGCCGAGCACTTGCTTGAGGTCTGCAATAAGGTTATTCCAGAGCATTTGAGATTCTTCAATTTCATCTTCTTCTGCAAAGTCTGTAACCAATAGAGAGACATCCTTAGTTATTTCGTCTACAACAATTTCAAATTGAAAAAAAGAATCTTGATCTTCTTTCCACTGAAAACGAATAGTTTTATCTGCCTTTAAAGAAAGTAACTTTGCCTCTTCTTCTGAATCATTCCACAAAAAGGTAAAATCTTCTCCTCTTGAATTAACATTATCTGCAAACCACTCTGAAAGACCTGAAGGAGTTGATAAATATTGAAACAATAGTTGAGGGGAAGCATGAAAGTCGTATTCAATTGTATATTGTTTTTTGGTATACATCGTGATTCTCTAACAAAAGTCCAATATATTGAAAAATGTTTAGGCATAACATTATTTTAAAAATATTTTAAATCAGCGGTATTATGTTTTTATATTTGCATTCGATTGGCGAGATAGCTCAGCCGGTTAGAGCGTCGGATTCATAACCCGGAGGTCGCGAGTTCAAGTCTCGCTCTCGCTACAAACACATTTCACTGGTTTTATTTAATTGAAATTGAAAACCAGTGAATCTTCTTTCGAAAATCAGGTCGGCTGAATCTGATTTCAGTGATAAGAAACAGTAATCCGAATACAAAATATATTAGGTTTGAGGATCTTTTGATCTACCACTTAAATCTTTAAATAGCCCCCCATTAAAAAGAAAAACTTGCTATCAGCTTTATAAGTTATTCTTTCCCAACGATTTTGTACTAAAAATTGTAATTTCAATCTGTCACTAATTTGATTTCCTACCCCCCCTGATAAACGAGTATCGTATCTAGGTGTTAAAGAATGCTGTAAAATAAGTAATGATTCAGCATTGAAAAAAGAATAGAATTCATTAATATTTAATTCTTCACCATTTAAAGGAAAATCAATACCCAATCGATAACGAAACCGAAATAGAGGTTTGTTCCCAATAAATCGTTCCTCTGTCCTTATGCGATGAGAAAATCTGTAAGATCTAGGTTTGTTTGTAAAATGATACTGCTGAGTGATCCGAAATTCGTTTGCTACTTGATTACTGCTTTTCTCTTTAAATCTATAAAGTAGACCTACACTTATTTTTCCTGTGTTCTTTAGATGTAAAGAGGAAAAGTGACTTAATTGAATAAATTGTGAGGAAAATAATTTTTCGTAATCAGCATTATATTCTAATCGAGAGTTTAGTCCAAAAATAGCTTCATACTGGTTGGTTACTTGGTGTGAAACTGTTAATTGAGCCTGCGTGAGAAATGACGCATCTTGAGCAAGAAATGAACTCGTCCAAAACAAAGCAATATTGTTAAAGACTTTTCTAATAAATAACATGGTCTTGATTGGGAAGCATTAAAATGCGTTTATCCAAAATATTTCCAAGTAGATCAAATATGAACTCAAATTTTCCATTTTCTTTTTCTGTTTTACCTAATAGAACTATTTCATATGCCCTTGGTGTGGATCTATTTTCAAACAATCGCTCAATAATACGTTCAGGACTTTCTTCTCCGGTAGGTAAAAATTGCTTTTGAATTCTAACTAATTTATATCGAATAAAAATAGAGTTTAGCGCTTCTATAATTGCCTTGGGAAGCTGCTCTGTTGAAATCAAGACCTCAATGTCTTCTAATACTCCAGCATTATTAAATTCTATACTAAAAAGAGTATTCTCTTTTTTAAATTTCACTTCATAGCTTTCTTTTTCACCATCAATTTCGTGATAGAATTTAATGTGTCTTGCATTAGGTTTAATTATGGGGAGCAAGGATTTAATTGGGTAGGGTAATTTTTCTAACGAAATGCGTTCTTCAACCTCTCGCTTTACTTGAGAGAAACCATTATTTCCCACAAAAAACAGTGTAATGACTAAAAAAGAAGAGAAATGCTTCATTGTTTATTATTGATAATAAAAGTAAAGAATAAATACTTTATCTCTTATCAAGATGTGCGACTAATCTCATGTTTAAAACCAAGCCTAAAATGATTAAAAACGTACCTATTAAGTGCAAAAGATGATAGGTTTCACTAAATAATAAGATTCCAATACTCAATGTAAAAACAACCTCTATGTACTTAAAGGGTGTAATTTGCGCAGTAGGTCCTTTTTGAAACGCTTGCGTCATTAAAATCTGGCCAATAAAACCAAAAAACCCTAACAAGAGTATCAAGAATAAATCTTCTTGTCGGAAGTCAACGCCGAAGAACAAAGACCCAATCCCACCAAAAACAGTTGCGATTAACATAAAATAAAAAACTACCACTAAAGAATGATCTTTTGTGCCTATCTTGGAGATAATTAAATAAACACCTGCCGAAAAAACAGCAGACAAAAGAACAACTATTATTCCAAAAATATCTGCAGTTGGATCAAAACCATTAATTAAATAAACTCCTATAAAAGCCAGACCAAAATAAAACCATTGCCGAGGTAACATACTTTTTTTATACATTAAAATTGAAATAATTCCAACAAAAAGAGGAGCCAAATAGCGCAGTGTTACTGCACTACCCATAGTCATGTAATGAATACCCAAAAAGAACAAGAACATTGACGTTGTTCCAACTAAGCCTCTTAATATCAGTAATCTCTTTTGATTGCCCCATAGGTGAATCTTTCTTTTTTTTAATACAATAAATGTGATAAATAGAGTGCCTAGAGCTCTAAAAAAAACCAATTGAAAAACATGGTAATAATCCAAATATTTAACAAGTGCGTTCATCACAGAAAAAAATACTGTGCTGCCAAGCATAAAAAAAATTGCTGATTTGTATTTCAAAAATAGTTTTCACAAAGATGCACAAAATAAGTAGACTGGATTGAACTAATTGGTTCATCAGATTAGGCCTATATTTGAAGCCAAAATGAATATTAATCTTCCATTTTTAAGTTTAGAATTTCTTCTTGCTGCAAGCAGCGCTATGCTTTTGGGTATTTCAAAAGCTGGAATTAAAGGTATTGCTGCACTGATTGTAATGGGTTTGGCCCTAGTTTATGGTGCAAAAAACTCTACTGGTATCATGATGCCTCTTCTAATTTGCGGGGATATACTCGCTGTTTTATATTATAAAAGAAATGTGAAATGGCATTACATATGGAAACTAATACCCTGGATGGTTCTGGGTGTTCTACTTGGCGTTGTGGGTGGTAATGCAATTTCAGAAAAAACTTTCACCTATGGGATGGTTATCATTATCATAGGCAGTACGTTAATGATGTATTATTGGGAACAAAAAAAGTCAGAATCTGTGCCAACTCATTGGTCTTTTTCGGGATTAATGGGAGTTTTAGCAGGTTTCACCACCATGGTTGGCAATTTGGCTGGGGCATTTACCAACATTTATTTCTTAGCCATGCGGTTGCCAAAAAATGAATTTATAGGAACCGCGGCTTGGCTTTTTTTTATTATCAACCTATTTAAAGTTCCTTTTCATGTTCTGGTTTGGAAAACTATTAATATAAATTCCATCAAAATAAGTGCAAGTTTAATTCCATTTGTGATTCTAGGTTTTTTGGTTGGTGTTGAAATTGTAAAAAGGATTAAAAATGACAACTACCGCAAACTAATCCTCTTATTTACTGCTTTGGGTGGGATTGCCATCTTATTTAAGTAGTATTCTCTTTTATCTTATCAATAATTTTTTTTAGCATGGTTTTATCAGAATGACCAAAAGGTTGTTCTAAGAAAGAGAAATTTTCTTTAAGGTGTTTCGGGTATTTTTCTTGTTTGATTTCTTTAAATCCTGAAAAGTGTAAATGTTGAAATCCAGCCTGCTTAAAGTACAAACAGTTTTCTATATTAATTCCTCCACCAGGCATAATAGCAATTCTGCCTCTACTCCACTCCTGCATATTACTTAGTAGCTCTATCCCATTTAATGCATTGATTTGCTGGCCAGAACTTAGCACACGTGTAAACCCCATATCAACGAGTGTCTTAAGACTTTCTTCTGGATTTCTTACAAGATCAATTGCCCTATGAAATGTGATTTGCATTGATCCAGCAAGACGCTTCATTTTTTCCAACGCTTTGTAAGCTAACTCATATTTTTCATTTAATAAGCCAACCACCACTCCTGCACATCCCATAGCTTTGAATTGCAAAATGTCTTCATACATGACATTAATTTCATTTTCAGAATATGTAAAATGACCACTTCTTGGACGAATTAACACATGAAGGGGTAGTTTTAAAGGGAGAGCCTGTTTCACAAAACCATATGAGGGCGTTAAACCGCCTAAACTTAATTCTGTGCAAAGCTCTACTCGATCAGCTCCAGCTTGTACAGCATGAAAAACAGAAGTTAAGGAGGAAGCACAAACCTCAATTTGCATATTATTTTATTTTTTTTACTAATTTACAATTCAAATTCGTTACTTTATTGGGCATCCAAATTTTTCACTTTATATTTAGACGGAATTTCAATTTTGGTGAATGTCCATCATAATTATTAATTCTTTTTACAGAAAAAAAATTCTTATGGAAATAATAGAAGATCAAAAAACTTATGATGTCATTGTAGTTGGATCGGGTGCTGGTGGTGGCATGTCTACCAAAGTATTAGCCGAAGCAGGTTTGAAGGTTGCTGTTGTGGAAGCAGGTCCCTATTTTGATCCTGCCAATCCAGCTCAACAAACGCAAATGAAATGGCCCTACGAATCACCTAGAAGGGGCGCTGGAACAAGAAGAGCCTTTGGAGAATTTGACATGGCCTATGGTGGCTGGGAAATCGATGGAGAACCCTACACTCAAAAAGGTGATACTAAATTTGATTGGTTTCGCTCAAGAATGCTGGGTGGAAGAACAAATCATTGGGGAAGAATTTCTCTTCGTTTTGGTCCTAGAGATTTTAAAGGTAAAGACCGAGATGGGCTGGGTGAAAATTGGCCTGTTGGATATGAAGACATCAAACCATATTATGATAAGGTAGATAAACTCATCGGTGTTTTTGGTTCTAAAGAAAACATGTATAATGAACCTGATGGTTTTTTCTTACCTCCTCCAAAACCTAGATTACATGAATTATATTATAAAAAAGGGGCTGAAAAATCAGGTGTAAAAGTAATGCCCTCTAGATTATCAGTTCTCACCAAGAGAATTAACGATGAAAGAGGAATCTGTTTTTATTGTAACCAATGTAGCCGATCTTGTTCTGTTTATGGCGACTTTTCAGCAGGTTCCTGTTTGATTTTTCCAGCTCAAAAAGCTAAAGGTCAGGTTGACCTCTATGTGAATAGCATGGTTAGGGAAGTGAGCGTAAATGAGGAGGGCAAAGCAAGTGGCGTTAAGTTTATTAATAAAGATGATCGAAAAGAATATAGCCTAAAAGCAAAAGTAGTTGTTCTAGCAGCCTCTGCCTGCAGTTCAGCACGAATTCTTTTAAATTCAAAAAGTCAAGCTCACCCTAATGGTTTAGGAAATAGCAGCAATCTAGTAGGCAAATATGTACATGACTCAACGGGTTCAGATCGCATGGCTTTTGTTCCTGATCTTATGAACAGAAAATTATATAACGAAGACGGTGTTGGGGGAATGCATCTTTATTCTCCATGGTGGCTCGATAATAAAAAATTAGATTTCCCGAGGGGATATCACATTGAAGTTTGGGGTGGACTTGGGATGCCCAGTTATGGCTTTGGATTTGATCCTAACAAACTCAATGAATATCTTGGCCTAAAAGTGGGAGGGTATGGCAATAGTCTTCGAGGGGATGTGAAGAAATTTTATGGAGCCGTTATGGGCATGTCAGGTAGGGGTGAATCTATCGCTAATATTGATAATTATTGTGAAATAGATCCAACAACTGTTGATGAATATGGCATCCCAGTCTTGCGTTTTAATTATAAATGGTCAGATCATGAAAGAAAACAAGCGAGACATATGCACGAAACCTTTGAAGAAATTATACACAACATGGGTGGTATTGTGTTAGGAGACAAACCTGGAGCAGAAAAAGACTTTGGATTGCTCAATCCAGGACGCATCATACATGAGGTGGGGACAACAAGAATGGGATCTGATCCAAAGAAATCAGTAGTTAACGAATTTGAACAACTGCATGATGTCAATAATGTGTTTGTGGTAGATGCAGGCCCTTTTGTTTCTCAGGCAGATAAGAATCCAACTTGGACAATCATGGCTCTTTCCTGGAGGACTTCAGAATTTATTATTCAAGAATTGAAAAAACAAAATATTTAGATTATGGATAGAAGAGAAAGCATTCGATCACTATTTTTAGGTGGTATGGCCGGGGGTTTAGCATTAGAAAGTTGCGTGTCAGCTCCTGCAGAAGAAATAAAAGCTTCTATTTGGAAATATCAATATGGAAGAACACCGGAAGAAGCTACAAGAGATGAAAAACTTTTGAATTCAGCTTTTTTTGACGATTCGGAATTAAGTACAATAACTCATTTGGCAAACTTAATTCTCCCCCCAACTCCAGAAGGGACTATTGAACAAGCAGATGTGCCTAAATTTATTGAGTTTATGTCAAAAGATTATCCTCCAATTCAAATTAAAATTAGGGGAGGACTCATGTGGTTAGATCATCATTCTAACAAAAAATTTGGGAAAAGTTTCATGGATTGTTCAGAAAATCAACAGTTAGAAACCCTTGATTTAATTGCCTATCCAGACCTATCAATTGACAGCAATGATCAAAAACAAGAAGTTGCCTTTTTCTCTTTAATGCGAAACTTAGTCTTAACCGGCTATTTTACCTCTGAAGTAGGCATAAAGGAATTGGGATATCAAGGAAACCAACCTAATGTTTGGGACGGAGTGCCTAGTGAAGTTCTCAAAGAACATGGTTTTTCCTATGATGATTGGACTGATAAATTCGCAGATCCTGCCAATAGAAATGATACTGCTATTTGGGATGAGAATGGAAATCTTATTTCTTAAGAGTATTAATTAAATTATACAAATGCAACAGTATATTTTAGCTATAGATGCTGGAACAACAAGTTCTAGAGCAATAGTATTTGATAAAAAGGGTAAAAGCATTGGTATTGCTCAGCATGAGTTTCCACAATATTTTCCAGAAGAAGGCTGGGTCGAACATGATGCTACTGAGATATGGGAAACACAGCTTCGAGCTATCAAAGAAGTTCTAGTTGGATTGGATACATCTACCCAAGCAATAGCTGCAGTTGGAATTACTAATCAAAGAGAAACGTGTGTTATTTGGGATCGTAAAACAGGACAACCCGTTCACAAAGCAATTGTCTGGCAAGACAGAAGAACCGCATTCATTTGTGAAGAATTGAAATCTCATACCTCTAATTTTTATGAAAAAACAGGTCTTGTTCTCGATGCTTATTTTTCTGGCACTAAAATAAAATGGATTTTAGATGAAAATCCGGAATTAAGACAAGCTGCAGAAAGAGGAGAACTTGCCTTTGGGACTGTTGACAGTTGGCTTATTTGGAACTTAACAGACGGTGCAACTCATGTAACGGATGTAACTAACGCAAGTAGGACCCTACTCTTCAATATTCATAGTTTAGAATGGGATAGCGAACTTTTATCAATACTTGATGTACCAAAATCTCTCCTACCTGATGTCGTTTCATGTTCAGAAATTGTAGGTTTTACAAAACTTTTCGGAGAAGAAATTCCTATTAGTGGTATTGCAGGTGATCAGCAAGCTGCACTTTTTGGACAAATGTGTGTCAACGTAGGGGATGTGAAAAATACCTATGGTACAGGTTGTTTCTGCGTAATGAATACGGGAGAAAAGGCGGTAGCTTCAAATAATAAAATGTTAACCACAATTGGGTATCAACTCAATGAAAAAATAACCTATGCTCTTGAAGGCAGCATTTTTACTGCTGGAGCCCTTGTGCAATGGTTACGCGACCAAATGCAGATAATTTCAGATGCTTCTGAAATAGAAGCTTTGGCAAAATCTGTTGAAAATAATGGGGGTATCACTTTTGTGCCAGCCCTTTCTGGACTTGGGGCTCCCTATTGGGATCCAGAGGCAACAGGAACTATCATCGGAATTACTAGAGGAACTCAAAAGGGACACATCGCACGAGCTGCCTTGGAGTCGATTGCCTTACGCACAAGAGATATTATTGTAGAAATGGAAAAAGATGCCGCAACAACTTTCAAAAGTTTGAAAGTTGATGGTGGTGCTTCCAATAATAATTTGTTGATGCAAATTCAAGCTGACTTGCTTACTACAGAGGTTGTTCGACCCCAAACCACCGAAACAACTGCTCTTGGGGCGGCATTTTTTGCTGGACTTGCCATTGGCTTCTGGAAAAATATTGAAGAACTAGAAAAGGTTTGGAAAAAGGACATGTCTTTTAGTCCATCTAATAATTCACAAAAAAGACGTATTCTTGATCAATGGAATGCAAGAGTTTCTAAGGCTTTTAAAACGGCGAATGAATAGAATTAAAAATCTTTCCTACACTAAAAATAAAAAAGAGGCATGGGATATCGTAGTTGTTGGAGGAGGCGCTTCTGGTTTAGGAATTGCTTTAGATGCTGCTAGTCGAGGATATGAAACTCTTCTTATAGAAAAATATGATTTTGCTAAAGGTACCTCCTCTCGAAGTACTAAACTCGTGCACGGTGGAGTTAGATATTTGCAAAATGGTGATATTTCATTAGTGCTTGAAGCACTTAAAGAGAGAGGTATAATGCGAAAAAATGCTCCTCACCTAGTTCAAGATTTAAGCTTTGTTATCCCTTCATATGATTGGTGGAGTAGTCCCTTTTATGGCATCGGCCTAAAAGTATATGATATGATGGCCGGTAGGTTAGGTCTCGGTCCTTCCACTATTTTAGACCGAGAAGAAACTCTCCAGCTGATACCCAATGTGAATAAAGAAGGACTCCGTGGTGGCGTCATTTATCACGATGGTCAATTTGATGACGCAAGAATGGCGATCAGCTTGGGATTAACAGCTGAAAAAGAAGGGGCGACACTGCTAAACTATGTAGCTTTGAAACAACTTATCAAGGAAGGTGGAATTATTAATGGCCTTACTGCACAAGATGAGTTAACAGGTGAGGAAATCACAATCAAATCAAAAGTTGTGATCAACGCAACTGGTGTTTTTTCTGATGAGATAATGCAAATGGATGCTCCAGAAAGCAAACCTATGATTCGACCCAGTCAAGGGGTGCATCTAGTGTTAGAAAAGTCCTTTTTGAAGGGTCAGCAAGCAATAATGGTTCCTCATACAACAGATGGAAGAGTCCTTTTTGCCGTCCCTTGGAATAATTATGTGGTGGTAGGAACGACTGATACTCCAGTAGATGAAGCTAAAGAAGAACCAATAGCACTTGATGAAGAAATAGAGTTTATACTTTCCAATGCCAGTTCTTATATGACTCAAAAGCCAACTCGTAAAGATGTGAAAAGCATTTTTGCAGGCTTACGTCCACTTGCTGCATCTAAAAATAAAGAAAGTACAAAAGAAGTTTCACGACATCATAAAATTAAAGTAAGCACCAGTGGTTTAGTTAGTGTGCTCGGAGGTAAGTGGACAACCTACAGAAAGATCGCTGAAGATGCGGTTAATACCGCTGCTCTAGCTGCAGGTTTAAATGAACGTAAATGTAATACAGTAGAAATTCCAATTAATGGCTATGATTTAAACTCTAATTGGGAAGATCCACTTCATGTCTATGGCACCGATATTGAACAAATTAAAGCAATAGACCCAGAGGGCAATTCTTCTCTTTCAGAACTATTTTTTATATCCAAAAACCAAATTGTATGGGCAATAGAAAAAGAAATGGCCATTACTTTAGAGGATATATTGGCCAGAAGAACACGTGCCCTTTTCTTAAATGCAAATGAAGCATTAAAAATTAGTCAAGGGGTCGTTAAAATTATGCAAAAAACAATGTGTCAAACCGATTCTTGGTCTGCTCAACAACTTAAAGATTTTAAAGAAACAGCTAAAAACTATATATTATGTTAGAAATGCACCCATATATTTCAGAATTTGTTGGTACAACAATTTTATTATTACTAGGATCAGGTGTGGTGGCCAATGTAAATCTTAAAAAAACTTACGGAGAAAACCAAAGTGCGCTAGTTTTAATTACTGCAGCTTGGGGTTTTGCTGTTTTTGTAGGTGTTTATATTTCTTCTCAGTCTAGCGGTGCCCATCTAAACCCAGCAGTTACGCTTGGACTAGCTCTTGCGGGTAAATTTTCTTGGTCATTAGTACCTGGTTACTTTTTTTGTCAGCTTGGTGGAGCCATGTTAGGAAGTTGGCTTTCTTATCTGACTTATAGAGATCACTATAAAGCAACTGATGAAGAAAAAACAGTTAGAGGAACATTCTGTACCGCACCAGCGATAAGAAATTATAAGAATAATCTTTTTAGTGAAGCTGTTGGCACTTTTGTGTTAGTTTTTGGGGTCCTTAACATTGCTAGTCCAAACATAGAAGTGAAAGAGATTGATATCACAAATTTTGGACTAGGAGCATTAGACGCACTTCCTGTAGGGATTTTAGTTTGGGTTATTGGTATGGCACTTGGAGGCCCCACAGGATACGCTATTAATCCAGCACGTGATTTTGGTCCACGGTTAGTTTATCAAATGTTACCTAGAAAAAATAAAGATACCGACTGGTCTTATTGTTGGATACCAATCGTTGGACCATTTATAGGAGCGGCTGTAGCTGCAGAGATTTTTATGCTTCTCAATCTACCTGTTGCAATTACCTAGCCACATTCACTGAACGAGTTTCTCTAATGACGGTCACCTTCACTTGACCAGGGTAGGTCATGTCTGTTTGTATTTTTTGGGAAATTTCAAAAGATAATTTGGAAGCGTGGTCATCACCAACTTTTTCACTTTCTACAAAAACTCTTAATTCTCTACCCGCCTGAATAGCGTAAGCCTTAGTAACACCTTCAAAATTATAGGCTAAGTTTTCAAGATCTTTAAGGCGTTTGACATAACTTTCATGCACTTGCCTTCTCGCTCCTGGTCTTGCCCCAGATATGGCATCACAAACTTGAATAATAGATGACAACAAAAAGGTCATTTCAATTTCATTATGGTGGGCGCCAATGGCATTACATACCTCAGCTTTTTCTCCATATTTTTCGGCCCATTCCATACCTAAAATAGCATGAGGTGTTTCAGTCTCTTCTTCAGGTACTTTGCCAATGTCATGAAGTAGACCAGCTCTTTTTGCTAGCTTTGCGTTGAGCCCTAATTCTGATGCCATCACGCCACACAGTTTTGCCACTTCCCTAGAATGCTGTAGAAGGTTTTGACCATAGGAGGACCTGTATTTCATTCTTCCCACAACCTTTACTAATTCAGGATGTAATCCATGTATGCCAAGATCAATAATAGTTCTTTTACCCACTTCAATAATCTCATTATTAATCTGCTTCTGAGTTTTTTTGACTACTTCTTCAATACGGGCAGGATGAATGCGTCCATCACCAACCAAACGGTGGAGAGCAAGCCTAGCAATTTCTCTTCTAACTGGATCAAAGCATGATAGAATAATTACCTCAGGGGTATCATCCACAATTACTTCAACACCCGTTTCCAATTCTAAAGCTCGAATATTTCTTCCCTCTCTACCAATAATTCTTCCTTTTACATCGTCGGAATCTAAATTAAAAACAGAAACGCAATTTTCAATAGCTTCTTCCGTACCTATTCGCTGAATGGTATTTATGATTATTTTTTGAGCTTCCTGTTGCACATTAAGTTTCGCTTCTTCAAGACAATTTTGAACAAAACCCATTGCTTCGGCTTTTGCTTTTTCTTTTAAAGAATCTATCAAGGCCTCTTTAGCCTCTTTGGCAGAAAGATTGGATAAAGTTTCTAGGCGTTCTGTCTGAATTTTGTGTTCTGCTTCAAGGGCCTCTGCCTTTCTTTTAAAAGTTTCTATTTTTTGGTCTAATGCGTTATTCTTTTGTTCAAATTTTCGATTCTGTTCGTTGGCTTTCCTCATTTCATTATTGACCGCATTTTCTTTTTCATGCAAACGATTTTCAACAGAAATAATTTTCTTTTCTCTATCTAAAATCTCCTTTTCGTATTCAGATTTTAATTCAATAAAACGTTCTTTAGCTTGAAGGATCTTTTCTTTTTTCATGCTTTCAGCTTCAGATTTGGCTTTATTTCTTATTTGATTTGCCTCTTGCATTGCTTTTTCAATCAATACTTTTGATTTTTTTTTTCTTAAGATAAAGTCAAGACTAACTCCAAGAAACAATCCTATAAGTATAAGTATTATTGATAGTGGATTTACCATTTTTTTTTATTTAAAAATGCCTGTACTAGCGCGTTTTTGTATAAACTCCAAAAAATCAGGTTTGTGGCTACACAACTGATCAAGGATCTGTTCAAGACAGCTTGCTTTTACAATTGAAACTCACCACTTTTAATTAAAAACTCGTTGAGTTTATCAAAAAAACTAATACAGGCAGTTTGTATTATTATAAGAAAGAACTTTAATAGGCAGCCATATGAACGTTTATCAATGCTATCATTGATGCTATTTTATCGTTTAGTTCCTCATTTTGTGAGGCATTCAAATCAGCATGATTTTGTTGTTCAATTTTTGCTGCATATTGAAGGGAACACATGGCCAAAACATCTTGCTTATCTTGCACTGCATAGCTTTCTTCAAGCTTCTTTATTGTAGCTTGAATTTTCTTAGCTGAATTCCGCAAAGAAGCCTCTTGATGCTCTTTTATCGTGAGCGGATATACCCGGTTTGCAATTGTTAATTTTATTTTAAGCTCGTTAAGCATTATTCTATTATTTCGGAGAGTTGATCTATACAAGTATCAACTTCTTTAATTAAACGATTTAATTTATTTTTAGTAATACTTTTTCCTTCGTTACTACCTAGTAAATTGTTTGCAATTTTCAAGGACTTATTTTCCTCTTTAAGCGTTTTTATTTGAGCTGAAATAATTTGATATTTTCTTTTCAGCTCAGTGTTGTGGCCCTCAAGCTGCGAAATAGCCAAATGTTGTTCTTTTAACTTGTTGAGCAATACAATTAATTTTTGCTCTAAAACATCTATCATATTTCGACTTGCATCCATAGAAATTGGTCGCAATTTTACATATTACAAATTTACACAATCCCCCTTTTAAAAGTTGTGTTTACCAATATTTTTTTTAAATATTTATAACAACTAAAAAAACCTCTGTATTTCTTCCTTCTTATAAAACTAAGGCTATATAAGATGTTACCTTTTATAAATTTTTTATATTGTGATAAAGTGTCTATTTTAATTGAGAACAACATTTATTTTTATTTTCAGAATAACCTTTTTGTTTTTTATTTCTTTTAACAGACAATGGGCTCAGTCAAGTGGTGAAAAACTCATTCCACCTTTAAAAATTCCCCTTCTCCTATCTGGAAATTTTGGTGAACTTCGTGGAAGTCATATGCATGCAGGTTTAGATATCAAAACAAAAGGAATACAAGGAGTGCCTATTTATGCTTGTTGGGAGGGTGAAGTAAATCGAATTGTAGTTAGCACCTTGGGGTATGGAAAAGCGTTATACATTATGCATAAAAATGGAAAAACTACTGTTTATGCTCATCTGAAAAAATTTGCCCCACAGATTGAAAATTATGTTAAAATGAAACAGTATAAAAAACAAACATATTCTCTTCAAGTTTTTCCAAAAAAAGAAGAATTAAAAGTTTCTGCAGGAGAGCTTATTGGATTTTCAGGAAATACAGGAGGCAGTTCGGGTCCACATTTACACTTTGAAATCAGAGAAAGTCTTTCTCAAAAACCAATTAATCCTCTAAACTTTTCTTTAGCAATCGAAGATCATCAACGCCCGCAGCTAAGAGGACTTTTTCTTTATCACCATATTGATGGAAATCCTGTAAAAAAACAATATTCTTTTTTTAAAGAAAATGACAGTTTATACTCTACTGCACTTCTTAGGGTTTCTGGCAAAATTAGTGTGGGATTAAATATTTTTGATCGACAAGATTTAAGCTACAATAAAAATGGTGTTTATTCTATTTCTCTTTTGCTGAACGGGATCAAAAAATATGAACGTAAAATGGATACTTTTTCTTTTGCTGACGCAAAATACATAAGCCTTCTATTAGACCAGATTGCTTTAAAAAAAGAACGTAAAAAAATTGAACATCTAGTAGTCCATCCAAAAAATAAAATGTCACTAATAAAAGATCCGTTGAATGACGGTTATTTTGATATTTTACCTGGTAAATCTTATTTAGTAAGTATTCTATTACGTGATTTTCATGATAATTTGACTCAGTTAGATCTCTATTTTTTAGGAGACGATTCTTTTCAAATTCCTACCCGAAAAAGTGATGAAAATGCAAAACGTATTGAAACAGACAAAGACTATCTGTTTGAATTTAAGGGCAAAGAAGTTTATATTCCAAA
>CENX01014662.1_pt1 | contig 22086 bp, 18 predicted proteins | sample 361321 | NCBI WGS metagenome assembly CENX01 (sample SAMEA2619678, study PRJEB7988) | marine metagenome | isolation source: saline water (ENVO:00002010), including | reverse complement strand
AAGTCATACTTCCCAGATAATGCTAATGAAATCGATGAATATATCAAGCTCGTAACAGAAGTTAGCAAAAGCTCGTTGAAGTATTTTTCTGCAAAAGCACTATCAGGATTATCTGAAAGCGTCCTTAGACCCTTTTTAACGCGTAAATTTCTAAATTTTTCAAATAAAACGACATATGAGGCATTATCAGAGATTATTTCAACCAATGAGCTTATTTCAGTCCTTACAGGGCAGTGGGGTGATTATGGTATGCCTCCGAAAGAAAGTAGCTTTGTTATGCACTGTATGATAGCGAATCATTATTTTGATGGCGCTAACTATCCTGTTGGGGGTTCCCGAATGATTGCTGAGACAATAGTTCCTGTAATCAAGAAAAATGGAGGAGAGATAGCCAAGAACTGCGGAGTCGATAAAATTTGGACTGAAAATGGAAAATCTAAGGGAGTTATCTTAGAGGATGGTAATAAGATTTCGTCTGATATTGTTATTAGTAGTGCGGGTGTTGCAAATACATTAACGAAATTTTTAAGGGATGATAAAAGTTTGCAAAACTATCAATCTAATATGAAAGAGGTAAAGCCATCCTCTGGACATGCATGTTTGTATATTGGGTTTGATAAAAGTGCAGAGCAGCTTGGAATTAAAGATACGAACTTATGGGTATATCCATCCTATGACCATGATACAAACGTAAAAAAGTTTAATGATGACCAAGAAAATGACTTTCCAGTTCTCTATATGTCATTTGCCTCATCAAAAGATCCCGATTGGGATAAAAATCATCCGAATAAAGCAACAATGGAGGTTATTGTACCATCTGCTTTTATGCATTATGAAAAGTGGGCAGAGCTTCCATGGAAGAAAAGAGGAGAATCTTACGAAGCCTACAAAGAAGATTTATCAAAAAGAATAATTAAAGAGGTCTACAAACATTGCCCAAACCTAAAAGACCAGATTTCATATTACGAGCTATCGACTCCACTAACAACTAGAAATCTAGCAAATTATGAGCTTGGAGAGCTATATGGAATTGAGCATGACCCAAATAGATTTAGACAAAAATGGCTTAAACCCAAAACCCCTATTAAGAATTTATACCTAACCGGTCAAGATATCTTAACGGTTGGTCTCGCTGGTGCTTTAGGTTCTGGCGTATTGACAACATCCGTAGTTTTAGGCAAAAATATCTTTAAGGATCTTTAAAGGATGAAAATATACTTTGCAGGCTCAATACGAGGAGGAAGAAATGATGCTGAGATTTATTCTCAAATAATAGAATTTTTGCAAGGATATGGAGAGGTGCTTACAGAGCATGTTGGTAAAAAGGATTTAAATTCAATGGGGGAGTCTGCGCTTTCCGATAAGCAGATTCATGATAGAGATATCAAATGGTTATTAGAATCAGATTTAATGGTAGCGGAAGTAACAAACCCTAGCCTCGGAGTAGGTTATGAAATTGGAAGAGCAATTGAAGCAGAAAAAAAGATTATATGTCTTTATCGAGAATCCGATAAAAAACTCTCTGCAATGATCTCTGGTTCTAAAAATATTGATACTATAAAATATTATCAATTAGAAGATATAAAGGAAGCTATAGAAGATATTTTAAAAATAAAAAATTAAGAATATGATCCATCGACTAAACATAAAATGAAATTATATATCCTAACAATCTCTATATTGCTATCCTTATCTTTTTCAATCTCAGAAAATATAAATATCTATAGCACCGATCAGGAAGATTTCGCCAATATTATTGTAGATAATTTTACATTTTCTGCTAGAGTAGCGGGAATTAATAATGATGGTGATCCAATTATACTATTACATGGTTTCCCGGAAACATCTAGAATGTGGAAAGATTTAATAAAATTACTTGATAACAGCAACTTTAAAGTTGTGGCCCCTGATCAAAGAGGATATAGTCCAAAAGCAAAACCAAAGGGTATTGATTCCTACAAGATAGATCTTCTTGCGAAAGATATTGTGGATATCGCTGATGTGTTTGGATTTGAAAGCTTTCATTTAGTTGGCCATGACTGGGGCTCTGCAGTTGGTTGGTATATAGCATCTAAGTATCCTAATAGACTTCTTTCATGGAGCGCACTATCAGTTCCTCATATGGACGCATTTATAAATGCTATGGAGCATGATAAAATTCAAAAAAAGAAAAGCAGCTATATATCATTCTTTAAGATATTATTTTTACCAGAGATTTATTTTAAAATATTTGGATACGTGAATCTAAAAAAAATATGGACGGATAGCTCAAAGGATGAAATAAATGACTATATGCGAGTATTTAGACAAAGAAACACCTTAAAAGCATCCCTTAACTGGTACAGAGCTAATCTGGCTAAAAATGATGAACAAATAGGTAAAATTAATGTTTCTACCCTTATGATATCTGGGATTAATGATATGGCTGTTGGACAAATTGCAGTTGAAAATACTGAAAAATATGTAGATGCACCTTACACCTTAAAAAAAATAGATTCAGGTCACTGGCTTGTACAAGAATCATTCGATGAAGTTTCCAATTATATACTTGAACACGTAAAGAGCAATAAGAAGAAACAATAATTTATTATATAGATGTTTCTGATAACATATAATATGTTAACTTATGATTACTATTCACCAAGAAGGTGCTTGATAAAGAAATCAACTGCATAATCTTTTGATTTTATACGAGCATCTTTGTTTCCACCCATTGTAGGCCCTTTATCTGCGCACAAATAAAGACCTAATTTCTGCATGAAGGAATTTGATAATGGAAAACCATAGTCTTTGGTTTTGACTGTTCCATCTGACTCTAGAACTAATCTACAATCAGTTAAGGAATAACCTGTATCTATAACTTTTAAATCAGAATTACGATCATATGAATGATGGGAATTTGGAAATACTGTAATACTCGCATTATCATGTCCCTTAAATTTTAAATTTTCTATAAATTCGACGCAAGGCTCAGCAGGTACCCAATTATCTAATTCACCCATTAATATATAAATTGGATTTTTAACAAATTCTAAGTTATCTACATTTGTTATGCATGGTGGATATACTGGTAAATGAGCTGCAAATTCATAGTCTGGTGATATTAAATCTTTAATTTTCTTCCAACCAGAGAACAATGCAACACCTCCTCCAAGACTCCATCCTGTAATTCCTATGCTTTCTTGCTCTATTTTTGGATTATTTGCAAGAGTAGCTAGCAACATGTAAGAATCATGCACAATCATTGGTATAGTAGCTGACACTTGCTCTCCAACAGTCGATGCAACATTTCTACTTTTAAAGCTATGGAGTTCAACTGTAGCAATACCTACTTCTCTATATCTTCTTAAGTAATCCAGATGATGCTCCCCCCATCCTAAGCTGCCAGCCACTCCAATAATAGCTGGATATTTAGCTTTATCAACTTCTGGATACGTAATTATTCCATAAACATCCTGATCTGAAACTATATCAAGATTTTTAATTATATCTTTAAAATTAAATGGATTTTTGCTCTTAAAGGTAATCAGCTCTTGGTTTGGCTTAAGTTTTGACTTAACCTTCTTTAGTGCATCGGAAATATCTACAGTATTGTAAGTAGTTCTACTTAAACCTAAGTATAAGAGTACCAAGCAAAAAACTATGAATAATGTTAATACTCTTTCACTAAGCCTCATTTTCAGCCATTAACCCATCCCTTTTTAGTAGAGCTTCGACTTTTGGCTCTCTTCCTCTAAAAGATTTATATAGTTCCATAGGATGTTTCATGTTGCCTTGAGATAGGATATTATCTCTAAAAGATTGTGCTGTCTCCCTATTAAAAAGTCCATCTTCTTTAAATTTCTCAAAAGCATCAGCCTCTAAAACTTCAGCCCATTTATAAGAATAATATCCAGCAGAGTAACCACCTGCAAAAATATGTCCAAGACTGCAAGAAATTGAAGACCCAGGCATTTTGTCCATTAATGCTGTTTTCTTGACTGCATTCCACTCAAATTCTTCAACATTCTCAACATTATTGTCTTTACCAAACCATGCCATATCTAAATAACCTAATGACAATTGTCTCAAGCACATTGTTCCAGACATGAAATTCTTTGAATCCTTAATTTTATCTAAAAGCTCATCTGGGATAACCTCTCCAGTTTCATAGTGATGGGCAAATAGAGATAAAGCCTCCTTTTCACCTACCCAATTTTCCATTATTTGAGATGGAAGTTCAACAAAATCCCAAAAAACCGACGTACCCCCTACTGATGTATACTTTCTATTGGATAAAAGTCCATGAAGACAGTGACCAAACTCGTGAAAAATAGTAGTAACTTCAGCGAATGTTAGCAAAGAAGGACTGGTATCAGTTGGCTTTGTCAAATTACAGCTAAAGGTAACATGCGGTCTTTTAACTTCCCCACCTTGCATACCTTGTGACCTCAACTCATTCATCCAAGCGCCAGATCTCTTTGTTTCTCTTGGGAATAAATCTTCGTAAAGTATTCCTACATGAGAACCATCTTCATCTTTAACTTCATATACATTAACATCTTCATGCCAAGTTTGAATGTTATCAAGTTTAACAAAATCCAATCCATACATTCTCTTGGCAATCTCAAAAACTCCATTAACAACATTCTCAGACTTAAAATAAGGTCTCAGTGAGTCTTCATTGAAATCATATAGTTTTTGCTTTAATTTTTCAGCATAATAAACAGTATCCCATGGCTTGATATCATCAAGATCATCTATTTCTTTGGCTATCTCTTTAATTTGTCTAAGGTCTTCTTTTGCCGGTTCAAAACAAGCTTCATATAAATTATCAAGTAAATTATAGATATTTGTTTGATTTTCAGCCATTCTCTTCTCTAATACGTAATCAGCAAAGTTATCATATCCTAATAACATTGCTCTTTCATGCTTTAATTTTGCTATTCTTTTACAAATTTCAGTATTATCGAATTCTCCTCCATTGCATTTAGTTACGGAGGCTGTCATTAGCTCCTGCCTCAAATCCCTGCGATTAGAAAATTTCATAAATGGATAATAACTTGGAAACTGAAGAGTAAATAGCCAATCATCTTCTCTTCCTTTAGATTTTGCTGCCATTTTAGCGCCATCTTTAATCATTTGAGGTAATCCATCTAAATCATTTTCATTTAACCATAGCTCGTATGAATTTGTAGCATTTAAGCTATTGTTTGAAAATTGAGGTGACAATGTCGACATTTCTTCGTCTAAACTTCTAATTTTATCTTTATCTTCATCGCTTAGTTTTGCCCCATTTCTCACGAAACCCTTGTAGCTTAGCTCGGTAAGTCTCGCATCCTCATCATTTAATGTATTAAATTGATTTATATATACTTCTTCAACTCTTTTAAATAAATCCTTATTAAGATTTATGTCATTCCCAAATTTTGCTAATTTAGGACTAATTTCTCCTGCTAAATTTTGAAAATCTTGATCTGATTCAGATCCAAAAAGGTGGAAGTAAGTTGTAGCAACTCTTCCAAGTTTTTTACCAGAAAGCTCTTGAGCTAAAATAGTATTATCAAATGTTGGATCCTCAGGATTGTTAGCAATTGCGTCAATTTCAGATTTAGCTTCTTCAATCGCTGCATCTAAGGCTGAGACGAAGTCATCAGTTTTAATTTCGTTAAATGGAATTGTACCAAATGGCTGATCAAACTTTTCTAAAAGCGGGTTACTCATACTATTCTATCTCCTTTATAATTTTTTACTTTACTACCAAATTTACTAATTTATTAGGAACATATATTTCTTTTACTATATTCATTCCATCTATAAATTTTTTTACATTTTCTACATTTTTTGAATCCTGAATAATATCATCTTTACCAGTATCAGCATTTACTTCAAGACTGCCACGAAGTTTTCCATTGACTTGTATGGCGATTGTCATTGAGCTATCTACAAGTCTGCCTTCATCATGTTTTGGCCAATCTTCATTAAAAACGGAATTCCTATTTCCATTTTCTTCCCACAGCTCTTCAGAAAGATGAGGCGCAAATGGTGCAATTAATTTTATTATAGTATTTTTATCATTTTTACTTAAAGTGTTACTTGAACTTATTTCATTCATACACTCCATCATTTTACTTAGGGACGTATTAAATTTAATTTTTTCTAAATCTTCTGTTACTGATTTTATGGTTTTATGGATAATCTTTTGATCTTTTTCTAAAGATTCACCATCTTCTTTATTGCATATATTTATGATTTTTGTTAAAAATCTAAATATTCCAGTAATACCCTTATCATTCCAATCTCCACCTTCGTCATAAGGCCCCATAAACATCAAATAGCACCTAAAGGTATCTGAGCCATACTGTTCAATAAATTCATCTGGAGATACTGTATTTCCTTTCGACTTAGACATTTTAGTACCATCTTTTGTGATTGTACCTTGATGAAAGAGACGTTTGAAAGGTTCATCGAATTTTAAATAACCTAAATCTCTTAGAGCTTTAGTTATAAACCTTGAGTAAAGTAGATGCATAGTTGCATGCTCAGCCCCACCAATATACATATCAACAGGAAGAATTTCATTAACTTTGCTCTGATCAAAGGGTTTATTTTTATTTAAATTATCAGGATAACGAAGATAGTACCATGATGAGCATACAAATGTATCCATCGTATCAATTTCTGGCCTCCATCCAACTCCAAATATTTTTTCAGTTCTTTCAATTAGTTCTTTTGATGTACCCAATGGGGATGTACCCTTTGGTTTGTACTCTACATCATCTGGAAGAGTCCAAGGTAAATGTTTTTCTGGTATTGGATGTGGTATTCCATCAGGGTCATACACAATTGGTATTGGTGTCCCCCAATATCTTTGCCTGGATATTAGCCAATCTTTAAGCTTAAAATTAATTTTTCTCTTACCATAATTCTCATCTTCAAGATATTTAATCATTTTAGATTTAGCATCTGAAGTAGATAGGCCATCAAGAAACCCTGAGTTAATAGCTATTCCATCTTCAGTATAAGCTTCCTCATCAAGCTTAACATTGTCACCATCAACAACTTGTATAATATTAAGTGAATATTTTTTTGCAAATTCGTAATCTCTTTCATCGTGACCAGGGACTGCCATAATAGCACCTGTCCCATAAGTCAACAAGACATAATCTCCAACCCATATTGGTATTTTCTTTCCATTAATTGGATTAATAGCATGAGAACCAGTAAAGACACCACTTTTATCTTTATTAAGCTCTGTTCTTTGCATTTCATTTTTTGCAATTGAATCTTTCCTATAGATGGAGATTTGAGATTTATAATTATCAGTAGTTATAACATCAACCAAAGGATGGTCTGGTGCGATAACAAGATAGCTAGCTCCGAAAAGCGTATCAGGCCTAGTAGTAAACACATCGATGACATCCTCTAAGCCTTTAATGTCAAAACGAACAATCGAACCTTCGCTTCTACCAATCCAGTGTTTTTGCATAGATATTGTTTTTTGAGGCCAATCTATATTGTCAAAATTTAATAGTTCATTTGCGTATTCTGTGATTTTAAAGAACCATTGTTTAAGAGGTTTTTGAATAACTTTAGCTCCAGAACGATCAGAAGTTCCATCGCTCAGAACTTGCTCATTCGCAAGTACAGTTTGGTCAATGGGGTCCCAATTAACCATCGCCTCTTTCTGGTATGCTAATTTATTTTTATATAGTTCTAAGAATAGCCATTGCGTCCATTTATAATAATCTTCATTGCAAGTCGTGACTATATTATCCCAATGATACATCGCCCCTATTCTATCTAGTTGAATTCTCATTGTATCTATATTTTTTTTAGTACTAATAGCTGGATGAATATTATTTTTTATTGCATAATTTTCAGCCGGAAGACCAAAAGCATCAAAACCTTGAGGTTGAAAAACATTATATCCCTGCATCTTCTTGAATCTTGAGATTGTATCAGCAGGTCCATAATTATACCAATGACCAACGTGGAGATTACTCCCTGAAGGATAACTAAACATCGTTAAAGAGTAGTACTTCTCACCTTTATCAGTGATTTTAAACGATGAAGAAGGATTGTTTTTCCAGCGTTTTTGCCACTTTTTTTCTATATTTTTATGATCATACATATGTAGTTGTTTTTAGATAGAGTAAGTTAAAGAAATATAAATGCTCAAAACAGTACTTACTTTATCTTTTTAATGTTCTATTTCTTGATACTTCTTCTTCAACATATAAAATACTTGGAATATTCGACAACCTATCAAGTAATGGCTTTAAGCTTTCATTTTTTTTATGTTCAAATTCAATTCTATATATTCTATTTAAGCATATTCCATTTGAACAATCAGCATCAGATGCTGATGGCATCCATTTCTCTAAGTTCTTTATATCATTATTTAATAGATATTCTTGAATTTCATTATTGTTCATTACAAGATAATCATTTGTATCGGTCTTAGTAAATAAGATTGGACTATAATTATCTCTGATGCAAAATAAATAAGATGATCTTATAGTAGTATCATATCCTCTTTCGATACCCTCTTCCAGCATAAGCAATACTGTTCCAGGCCCAAGGGATTTATTACCATATGTTATCAAATAATCGGGGATCCATCCTCCCGGATCAATCAGGACATAATACGAAACCTCTGTCAAGTCATAGCTCAGAGCCTTAACTTCCCATGAACCTAATCCATTTTCTACAAAAATTGGATCATTATATTGCTGATTTTTTTCATTAATAATATCTTTAAAAAGCCTATAGTTTTGTTCTGAGTCAATCATCCAATTTAGTCTAAAGTGTGACCCGGAGACAGTATCAGTATAATTTTTTGTAATATAATGCCTGTTTGAAATAATAGGAAGATCTAGAATCTGATAAAGGAATGTTGTGTCTTTTATAGAATAATTAATTAAAGTTGATTCAACTAGATGACTATTTTCTAAAAACTCATCCTGTCCATCTGCATCAAGAATTGCTTCTAAAATGCCATCCATGTCAATGTGAGTCAAAGCTGTTGCTTTAAATATAGGAATATCAACTCCTTTGATATGTTTTTTGTAGACGGTCAAAGAATCTGATTTAATAGAAACTTCTTCCCACCCATCAGGTTCAAAAATGCTTTCCATTATCTGATTATTATTGTAACCAAAAAGTAAAGTGATCGAAATAAAAACAAATATAAACATTATAGAATAATTGCTTTACCTGATAGAGAAAGGATTGTCATTATTATGCCACTTAAAATAACACCTTGGACAATAGAAATCATTGATAATCCCTTATGAAGGCCAATTACATAGGAAATTAATGCACCTGTCCAAGCACCAGTACCAGGAAAAGGAATACCAACGAATAATAAAAGGCCGCTGCTTTTAAACCTATTATATTTTTTATACTTACCTTTCGATGATACAATCAGCTTATCAATGATAGTCTTTAAAATTTTCACTTTAGAAAAAATAATAATCAATTTATCTAATGCTAGAACAAGGAAGACTCCTATCAATGCATTAGATAAAACGCAAATTGGCAGCACAATATACCAGGGTAAGCCAAATACTAATATTCCAAATGGTATAGTCAATCTACATTCAGTTACTGGCATTAGTGAAAAAACAAATAATAATAGACATTGAAACAGCTCATTCGATGCACTATTTAAAATATTCTGTATAAAAGGATGTAATGTAAGTTCCATTATTTTCTCATAATTGAATTAATAATTAACCGTATGAATTTAATAGTATCTGAGAAATGTTTGATATAAGATTTATTATTTTTATCGTAAATCGTTGATACTTTAACCTGCTCTACTATTGATTTTTCATTTATTGCTTTTATTAATATCTCAGATTCATACTGAAAGCCTGTTTCTACATAATTAAAATTTTCAATAGCAGACAGTGAATATCTTCTGTAGCCACACTGACTATCTTTTATTGTGATTTTCGTTAAACTTGAAATAATTCTTGAGGTTATCCAATTTGAAAATTTTCTAGAAACAGGCATACTAGCATCTCTTTCTCGATAACCTAGAACAAAATCAACATCATCCTGAACGTCTAAAAATAAGCTTAGTTCATCTGGATCATGCTGCAGATCAGAATCCATAGTAATTACATTTTTAAATCCTTTCTGTCTTGCAAACTGGAATCCTCTTTGTAGTGATAACCCCTTCCCCATATTATCTTCATTCTGTATTAAAGATATATCATTATAATTGATTTTAATTGGATTGGGAGATCCATCATCTACAACTATTATTTGATTGTTTAGTTTATCTTTAATTTTTTTAATTAATTGATCTAGCTGCTTATTCGAATTATATGAAGGAATCAATATAGCTGTATCTAAGGACATGCCTAAACTTATGAAGTTTAAGTAATTAATTCATATTAGTATAATCTATCTTATAATTATAAAAAAGCTTAAATTCTAGTATGAATATGAATACAAAAAAAGAAAAACTCACGTTTTATTCTATCGATAATAATGATTTAAAAAAGATTCATATCTATGAGAGCGGTGTATCTGCGGGCTTCCCTTCTCCTGCTGATGACTATCTAGATACTGACTTGAATTTACATAAATACCTTGTTAAAAGCCCTGCCTCTACATTTTTCATCGTAGCAAAGGGACATTCTATGGAAGATGCTGGTATTAATGATGAAGATCTACTTGTTGTAGATAAATCCCTAGAAGCCAAAAGTGGTGATATAGTAGTAGCAGCATTAAATGGTGAATTTACAGTAAAAAGATACCTCGTAAATAATAAACAAGTATTCTTAAGAGCTGAAAATAGTTCAGCAAACTATCCCGATATAATTATCAATGATGTAATTGATTTTGAAGTATGGGGTGTTGTAACACATACAATACATAAAAACAGATGATAGCACTCGCAGACTGCAATAATTTTTATGTATCATGTGAAAGGGTTTTTAATCCTTCATTAAAAAATAAACCTATAGTTGTTTTATCAAATAATGATGGATGTATTATATCTAGAAGTGATGAAGCGAAAAAAATTGGGATAAAAATGGGTGAACCCGTTTTTAAAATAAAAGATTTAATCTCTAAGTATGATGTTCAATTATTTTCCACTAATTTTGCTTTATATGGAGATATGTCCTCAAGAGTAATGAGCCTTCTTTCACAATTTTCTCCATCGATAGAAATTTATAGTGTCGATGAAGCTTTTATTGATTTCTCCGGCATAGATCAAAGACATCTAGTTGCAGGAAATTTAATAACTAAAATAAAAAAGTCTACGGGAATTCCAATCTCCATAGGAGTTGCACGAACAAAAACATTAGCTAAAATTGCAAACCACATAGCAAAAAAATATTCTAATAGTGGATTTTTTGCTCTAAATAGCAAAAATTATGAAATTAGCATACTTAAGAAGTTTCCAATATCAAAAGTCTGGGGAATTGGATATAAAAGGGCTAAAATGCTAAGTCACTACAACATTTATAGCGCATATGATTTTATACAATTAAATGAAGGTTGGGTTAAAAAGAATATGTCTATAACAGGACTCCAGCTATTAAGAGAATTAAAAGGTGAAAAATGTTTTAGCATTGATAAATACCCCAGAAGCAAGAAGAACATATCCTCTTCAAGGACATTTTCTAACAAAACAGATAATTATGAAAAAATATCAAAGCACATAAGTAGAAATGTATCTAGATGTGCAAAAAAACTTAGAGAGCAAAAGTCATGTGCAGGTTTCATAGGAGTTTCAATCAGAACAAGTCCGCATGATTACAAGCAAGAATATCTATATCTTTCAAGATCTGCTATAATAGATACTCCTACAAACAATACTATTGAATTAATAAAAATATCTATGAATTTGCTAAAGAGTATATATAAAGAAAATATTAATTACAGCAAATCAAAAGTGTTTATAGGTGATATAGTCCCTAGCAACAGAGTACAAACTAATCTATTTGATTCTAAAAAAGATCGAAGAAAACTAGACAAAAGTATTGATACTATCAATTGTTCAATGGGCAGAAATACGATTCAGGTTCTTAGTTCGGGAATAAAAAAATCTAAGCAATCAAATAATATGTCACCTAGATATACGACGAGGTGGGATGAGCTGCTAGAAATTAGTTAGTACTAGATCCAATAAAAATTAATCAATATAGTCGTTATAAACATCTTCGAACTTACTTTCAAAAACATTATAGTAATCATATATCTCATAATAATAAGAAATAATATCTGCATCAATTAAATGAAAATTATCCTCAAATACAGTAGGATTTGGAAATTGAATTTCAAGGCCACGTCTAAATGTTGACAATGAAAGCTCTAAATCTTCATTCATTTCTAGAAGATGCTTTAAAATTATCGATTCTAGCAATATGCGTCTATGCTTAGAATCACTTAGTAATATAGACTTCCTAGATTCATTATATTTTCTTAGGGAAAGAAGATAATTACTTTGAGTATCAATAAACTGAGTTTCAAGAAATGGCCTAGTAAATGATGACTGGTCATTATCTTCAATTAATGAGACAAGCAAAGAGTTGCCTTTTTTGGTAAAAATATTATCGTAGTCTTTTAGGCGTTCAATTCCACCATCTTGATTGAAAAAGATAATATTTTCTGAGTTTATATAAGAAAAGTAATTACTCTTCCTAATAATTTCATAAATCATTCTACGAACCAATATATCTTCACCAGGTATAAAGCCAGATTTTATGCTTTTAGCATATTTATCATCAGAAAACTTTCTATCAGATTCGAGAACCTGTCTAAGATTTAAAACTTTATCGCTTTCTGTGATGAAGTTAAGATCAAAGATATCTGATTCTTTTAATCGATATGAGTTCGAAAATAAAATTGAACCAAATGAATTAAAAATTTCTGAATCTTGAGGGACTACCTTACTGAATTCTGAATAATTATCTTCAATAACATGCGGAGTAATAACAATAATTACTTCTCTATTATCTTGAGTAGATGATTTTTGTTTAAATAGATTTCCAATTATTGGAATTTTACTCAATAGAGGAATTCTTGATTTACCATCAGATTGTTTATTACTTATTAACCCACCTACAATAAAAGGTGTATTATTTGCTAATCTAACAAAAGATTCAATTTTTCTATTATTAATTATAGGGGCATCGATGACTGAGGATTGTGAGTTTGAATAACCACCAGCTACTTCGGAAATTATAGTTTCAACCTGCATGGTAACATATTTATTATCATTACTTATTCGTGGTCTAATGTTTAGAGTAATCCCAACTGGTAAATACTCAACATCAGGAACAACAAATAAATCCTGAGCATTTGACATTGGTAGCTTTGATATGGGAATTTGTTCCCCTACTTGAATTCTTGCTTGCCTACCATCTAGAACTAAAACAGAGGGTTTTGACAATATTTCAGTAGAATTATTCTGAATAATAGCTTTTAATTGCAAATCAATTTCATCTAATATTGTTTGTCCAGCTTCTGTATAAATTCCATTATCACCCATACTAAATGTTAAATTATTAATAGAGTTTACTAAGCTAAAAGTAGAGGTATCACCTTTTGATAAATCATACTCTAGAGATTCCAACTCTGAGCTATTAATCTCTATCACCATAGCATCTATCATTATTTGCTTGGCAGGTACATCAATATAATTTTTAATATACTCTATTAGAGTAAAGTAGGGTTCAATATTAGCCTCATCATAGCAAATAAGTAACTGTTCCAATGGACTAGATGAAAGCAATTCAGGGAATGATGAACCACCAAGATAAGAACTAAAATCAAACTGGGAATCAGAATCATAATATTCATCACCAGCTCCTGTATTGAAAGGATCTAAAAAACCATTATTCAATGTGGGAAATGTTATAATTGCAGGGAATTTTGTTAAAGAATCCGTTGGAATGAAATTATTTAGAGTATCGGGCTTATTAAATTCAATAACATTGTATCCCATTCCATTCATTAAAGCAATTGCTTCATTAGTCCGAATATAACTCATTGATAATGGCCTACATTCAATATTTTTGTTTTCAGTAGCAATAATAATAGAAGAAGCCAATGCGATGATAATGTATCTATATAATAAATTCATTTTATAATATACAAAAAGTTAAAATCTATATTATATATATTTATATAAAATAAAAAGCGCTAGAAAGGTCTAGCGCTTTTTAGTATTATTATTTAGATGATTAGAGAAAACTTATTTATTTGAACCTGAATACTTTTTATTGAGTCCGCCTGGTTTTGTTTTAAGTTTGCCCTTACCTTTGCCTTTACTTCCATTGCAATCAAGTGCAAACCAGTGTGGTTTACTGCCAGGTTTTGGAAACATGGTTAGGTTTTTACCTTTTTTGTTTTTCTGAACAAAACAAGGGTGCTTTTTAAATGCAGATTCTAAATGAGATAAATCTCTGATATTTTGAGATTTTCCTAATATAAAATCGCTAACTACTTTTTTCTCTTTAACTGATATAACACCTTTAGGTAACTTTGAAAGCTCTTTAGCAACAGTCATGTAAGAAAAATTGCCGCCATCAGACTGAGTTTTTTTGCCCTGTTTAGCTTTAGGATCACCAACAGCTGAAAAAATCATAGAGATAGCAAATACGCCTGTTAAAGTTATTTTAAATATATTACTCATAGTTTCTCCTTTAGATTGAATTTTCTTAAGAACATATATATTTAATATAAGATATTTTTATTGACAATTTTGTGATATATATTACAAAGTTAACTAATTGGGGATTTTAATGGGTTATTTATTTGCATTCTTGAGTGCTATCTCTTGGGCTTCCGGTACAATCTCCATAGTTCTATCAAAACATAAATTAAATCCAAATATATTTAATCTTTATAAGAACTTATTAGGTTTTGCATTTCTATCTGTAATTCTTCTAGTCTCAAGTTTTTTCACTTCTGAGATATTTTGGATTATAAATTATGAAAGTATTTTTTTAATAATCTTAAGTGGTATACTAGGGTCTGGATTAGCTGATCAAATTTACATTCGATCTCTTTCCCTCATTGGGTCAAATTTAATTTCTGTAATAGCATCTTCACTGTCCATGTTTGTTCTTATGTTTGCATTAATTCTAAACCTTTTTTTCCCCTCTTTTTTCCCCGCGCAAAAATGGCCACCAGCAAATTTAGAAATTTTAGGTTTCATACTTATAATTTCAGCCATAATTCTATCTTCATGGGAAAAAAATGATTACAAAAATGCAAAGTTTCAAAATATTGCTTTAGCTCTTTCTGCGTTTATGCTTATGGGCTTATCTGCGAACTTAACTAATAGTGCAATTTTTTTAAATACAGGAACAACCTTAAATATCATGTGTATTATCCTAATTCGTTTCATTCCTGCTATAATTTTTCAATGTTGTTTACTTATGGTAACCAAAACATCAAAAATAGAATTAAAAACATTTTTCACTTTGCCAACTAAAAGTATTTATTTTGCAACTGTAGGATCTTTAATGATTTCAGTGATTGCTATATTTTTCTGGACAGCTGGGATGAAGATAGAATCAAATAATGTCACCTTATTTTCTCTACTTGCTCAAACTTCAAATATAATGATATTTATTTGTAGCTGGCTTATTCTTAAAGAGAAAATTTCAAATAAAAAAATATTCGGCATTATAATATCATTTATTGGTATAATCTTAATCGTCTCATCCTAATTAATAAATTCCAATTATAAATATGAAAAATGAAAGAACTAGAAGTTAAGACTTTCTATTTCTATTTCTTTTCTTCTTCTTGCTCTTTTTATTTTTTCTTTTTTTTATTGATTGTTTTGCTTTGGAATCTGACGCACTAACAGTGACAAGAATTTTTTTTCCACCATGTCGTATATTATTCATTTTAGAAATTATTTTGTCAACCATTGATAAATCTACCTCAAACGTACTGTGATTTTTATTTATATCAATTTTACCAATCCTAGTATCCCTAGACCTTGTGGTCTTATTAACTAATCTTATAATGGTCTCCGGATTAATTTTATTGGCTCCGCCCACGTTTATTGATAGTTTTACAGTGTTGCCTGATTTTGTATCTTTTGGATGTAAATTACTTTTCTGATTTTTGTTTATGGTATCTATTGAAAAACTACTACCCTTACTAAGAGTAATAAATTTACCAATAACTTCATTTTTTGTAAATGAATCAAGCTTTGAGTATAGATAACTAAATGTTTCTATTTCTTTATTAGATGGGAGCTCAGCATCTACAATTTTATCTGTAAATACGTTGATTTTAGATTCAAGAATTTTTGATTCAGTAGGTGCTTTTTCTTCTTTAAATGATATTTTAGATAATTTCTCAATTTCTCTTATTTTTCGCTGTTCTTTTTTAGAAATAAGAACAATTGAAAGACCAAATTTCCCAGCTCTCCCTGTTCTTCCACTTCTATGAACATATACTTCAGGATCATCAGGTAAATTATAATTTATAATATGAGATAAATTGTCAACATCAATACCTCTAGAGGCTACATCAGTAGCTACTAAAATATTAATATTTTTTTCTCTAAATTGTTTCATTACTCTATCTCTTTCAGATTGAGAAAGGTCACCATTTAAAACGTTTGTTCTATAACCGTCCCTTATAAGCTTGTCAGATATTTCAGTAGTTTCTCTTCGAGTCCGACAAAAAACTATTGTATATATGTTTTTATTTATATCTATAATGTTTTTAATTATCTGATATCTATTCTTTATTGTACTAAAGTAGAAAACATGTCTAACATTATCTGCAGCCTTATTTACAGTCGAAGTTGAAATCATCAGAGGATTATTCATGTATTTTTTTGTTACATTCTTCACTTTTTTAGACAATGTAGCTGAAAATAGGTATATTCTTCTATTGGGCGGAATTTGGTCTAAAATACTATCAATTTCAGCTTTAAAGCCCATTGATAGCATTTCATCCGCCTCATCAAGCACAAAATGTTTAACAAAGCTAAGATTTATGCGATTTCTTTTTATTAAATCATTGAGCCTTCCAGGAGTGCATACAATAATTTTTGGATTTTTCTTTAGACTCTTAATTTGATCACTTACTCTAGTTCCACCATAAAGAGGGATAATTTTATGGTTTTTTAAATATTTTGAGTAGGAATCTAAATCTTTGGTAATTTGAAGGCAGAGTTCTCTTGTAGGACATAAAATAACAGATTCAATATTTTTTGTTTTATTATTTGAATGTTCTATTAAAGGCAATCCAAAGGCTGCTGTTTTTCCAGTACCAGTTTGAGCTGTAGCTATTATATCGCGCTCTGAAATTAAGATATCTGGAATAACATCATTCTGTATAGGAGTTGGAATTATAAATTTTAGTTCTTTGATGGATTTAAGTATTTTATCGTTAAATCCATAAATATCAAAAGATTGCATGGGTAATTATATAAATAAAAATCATCTATATAAAGGTTTATATAATATAAATGCTATAATGGATTTATTTTTAATTTTTATAGATTATTTCATATCTAGAATTAGATTATATATTTATTAAATTCTTTTATGATAAAGTTAAATAACATATCAATTGATTATGGAGGTCAGTTTCTTTTTAGAAATATTTCACTAATGATTAAGAAAAATGACAGAATAGGATTGATTGGTAATAATGGATCAGGGAAAACAACGTTACTTAAAATTTTAGCAAAACAAGAAGAATTATCATCTGGAAATATTCATCTAGAAAATAATCTTAAAATATCTTACCTACCACAAGACTTAGCTTTGAATTCGCAAATGACTCTTAAAGATTATGCAATGGGAAGCAATAATAAAATTCAATCGCTTGAAGATAAACTCAATAGATTAAATGAGCAACTTAATCATGCAATAGAAGAAAAAGATCAACACGTTTTGTTTGAACAAATTGATAATGTTTATCAAGAAATAGAAGGAGTAAATGTTTTAAGAAGAGAGATAATGTCTGAGAAAATTATGAAAGGATTAGGATTTACAGATATTGAATTCAATAAACAACTAAATACATTCTCAGGTGGTTGGAAAATGAGAGCTGAATTATCAAGAATTTTAATAGAAGAACCTGATATTATCTTGTTAGATGAACCTACAAACCACTTAGACCTACCAGCTATTTTATGGTTAGAAAAATTTCTCAAATCGACAAAATGCTCAATTATACTAGTTTCACATGATATAAACTTCTTAAATAAAAATGTAAATAGGATACTAGACATATCAAATAAAACAATTAAAGACTTTAACGGTAATTATTCAAGATACACAATTCACAGAGAACAGGAAATAGAACGTCAAATTAGAGAAAAAAAGAATCAGGATAAGTACATAAAACAAGCAACCACATTAATTTCGAAATTTAGGTATAAAAAAAATAAAGCTGCGTTTGCGCAAACTCTTATTAGAAGATTAAAAAAGATGGAGAAAATTGAAATTGATAATTTAGATGTCTCTAAGTTAAGCTTTCAATTTCCTGAGCCTATGCAATGCGGTAAGATTATTTTTAAGTCTGATTCTCTAAATAAGTCATATGATGAAAAGAAAGTTATTAATAATCTAAATCTAGATATATACAATGGTGATAGAATCGCATTTGTGGGTAAAAATGGATGCGGTAAAACAACTCTAACAAAAATTATCAATGGAGAAATAGATTTTGAAGGTAAGGTAAAAATTGGACCAAAGGTGGCCGTAAGTTACTTTGCTCAGAATCAAAATGATTTATTAGATCCAAATATTGAAATTATAGAATATGTTGAGAGTATTCAATCAAATAAAACATCTACACAATTAAGAGGGTTACTTGGTGCTTTCCTATTTTCTGGAGATGAGATATATAAAAAAATAAAAGTTCTTTCAGGGGGTGAAAAAGCAAGACTTTCTTTATGTGGACTGCTACTATCTCAGAGTAATGTTATAATACTTGATGAACCTACTAATCATTTAGATGTATTTGCGAAGGAGATTCTAAAACAAGCACTCATTCAATATACTGGAACTTTAATTGTCGTTTCTCACGATAGAGATTTTTTAAGTGGTTTAACTGATCGAGTTATTGAGTTTACTGAAAATAAAATAAAAGAATATCCTGGAGATATTGATACCTACTTAAAAGAAAAAACAGTTGAAATTGATATCCCAATTAAACAAAAAGAGAAAAAAGTTGATAAATATAAAATAAAAAAGAAACTGGATAGTAAATTAAGAAAATTAAATAAGGATAGTTTGAAGATTGAGCAAGAAATTGAAAACATTGAAGAAGAAATCAAATTATTTAATGAAATGCTGAATCAAAAAGGAAATAAAGGTAAAGTCCCAGATATTAATTATGATGATTATAACATCCTTAATGAAAGACTAAATAAACAGATGGGAAATTGGGAAAAAATTCAAAAAGAAATAGATGATATTAAAAATCAAAAAGAATAAAATTATTTAATCTGGTGCTTTATTGAATTGATTATTCTCCCACTTACCTTTTAGGACGAATCCATCGATCCAGTCAATAGAGCCAGGGCCATGCATTAAATCATTTTTAAAAACTCCAATATACCTACTTCCATTTGGATAGTATAGCGTTCCATCTCCATGCATAAAGCTATTCCTGAAAGCACCTTTATAGGTAGCGCCATTTATAAATCGAACCTCACCATAACCGTGGATATAATTATTGCTAAACATACCTGTGTACTTACTACCATCTGAGAATGTATATATACCTTCTCCGTGCATTAAACTATTTTTAAATGATCCCTTATAATTATCACCTAAAGGGTATTCAATATGTCCGTATCCATTAATGCAATTCCCCTCAATACAGTTTTGAGGATATATTGATACAGAGGATATCATAATAACAATTATCGTGTTTATATAGCGAACCATGAAATGAAATTTATTAATAGTCGTTTGATTTTTACAAAATGAAAATATAAAAAAAAAGAACATCTTTTAGAAAGGATTTCTTGTTAATGAGAGTCGGAACGGCCAGATTTGAACTGGCGACCCCCTGACCCCCAGTCAGGTGCGCTACCGGACTACGCCACGTCCCGCAAAATTAGTCGTTTATTTGGTCAATATCTTTTAAAAGATCAGCTAAACCAATTTTAAGCTTCTTGAGAACTTGAAGCTCATCTTGGGAAAGCATAGGTAAAACTTTCTTGATTGACTTTTGAACTTGTCTTTCTTCTTTGTGCGTTTTTAAATATTGTTTCGCACCTTTTATTGTAAACTTTTCTTCATGTAATAATTTTTTAATCTCTAAAAGATTATCAATATCATTCTGCCTATAAATTCTATTTCCTGCACTATTTTTATTAGGCTTCAAATGGGGAAATTCTGTTTCCCAATAACGAAGAACGTACTGTTTAAGACCAGTTAAATCACTAACTTCACCGATTGAATAATATAGTTTTTTTATTTGTTTTGCTTGCATAATTGAAATATTTGATATAAACCTATACTTTAAGTTTAAGGTATAAATACTATAAAGTCAAAGAAAAAGAGTCTAATGATTAAATTATTTTATTAAATATGTTGAATTCTGCGTTGAACTAGCTATCTATCTAGTGATTACATTCAGTGAAGATATAAAGTTTTCTTTTTTCTTTTCAAGACGAGAGTTATTTATTTTATTAATAATATTTTTGTTTCTATCTATAGAATAAATATTATTTCTTTCTACAAGTAATATGCTATCGGAATAAACAACATTTTTATTTTTTTGAATGAAAATTTCCTTATATCCTACGGATTTAGATATTTCTAATACTCTTTTATCAATAATTCCATATGGTGGTGCAAATGATGTTACTTTATTATTTATTATTTCTTCTAACTTTTGTTTAGATATGACTAATTCACTTCTAATCTCATCATTATTTAACCTTCCAAGATACTTGTGTGTACAGGTATGACTGCCAATTTCCCAACCTTCACTAACGAGTATTTTTATTTGATCTCTGCTTAAGTGTTTGTATTTATTTAGATAAAACGCACTATCCCAGGTATTATTTTTACCAATATAATCAACAATGGGGAAAACAATTTTTCTTTTTATGGTTGATTTATTAAGTATTTTTCTAGCAAATGTAAATATACCTTCATAAGCATCATCGAATGTTATAGTAAGATCTATATTTTTATTTGAATTAAAATCATTACATATATCTATATGATTCTTGAAAATTATAGGATGTACTTTATTTATACCGAATTGGGGATTATAACCTAAATTGTGGTAATTTAGACAAACTTTCATCTTATTTTAGTTATCAAATTAGTTAAGTACTTCTTGGACAGGAGTATATTCAAAATCAAATAAATTTGCAACTGCTGGATGCGTAACCTTACCTTGATGAATATTTAATCCATGTTGTAATGATTTATTTGCAGAAATTGATTTTTTATAACCATGTTTAGCTATTGACCTTATATACGGAATCGTTGAGTTACTTAAAGCCATTGTAGATGTATATGGCACAGCTCCAGGCATATTAGCAACGCAGTAATGAAGAATATCATCAACAAAATATGTAGGGTTAGCATGTGTGGTTGGCTTACATGTTTCAACACACCCGCCTTGATCAACTGCGACATCTATAATTACAGATCCTTTTTTCATCATTCCAAGCATAGACTTTGAAATAAGGTTTGGCGCCTTAGCTCCAACAACTAAAACAGCACCAATTAATAAGTCAGTTTGAGGTAACAAGCGTTCGATATTATAACTATCAGAATATAGCGTGGTTACATTTGGGGGCATTACATCACTTAAAAATTGAAGTTTCTGAACGTTCACATCTAGTATATTTACTTTTGCACCAAGACCAGCAGCAAGCTTACAAGCATTTGAGCCTACAATTCCACCACCCATAATTGTTACAGTAGCTGGCTCAATCCCTGTAGATCCACTTAAAAGGACTCCCCTGCCCCCTTCATTTGATTCTAAGCATTTTGCACCATTATGAACGGAAAGTCTACCTGCAATTTCACTCATTGGAACAAGAAGTGGTAAATTTTTATTTTCAGTCTGAACGGTTTCGTAAGCTATAGCTATACATTTTGAATCTACTATACTTTG
>CENX01036050.1_pt1 | contig 22117 bp, 14 predicted proteins | sample 361321 | NCBI WGS metagenome assembly CENX01 (sample SAMEA2619678, study PRJEB7988) | marine metagenome | isolation source: saline water (ENVO:00002010), including | reverse complement strand
GGAGGCGAACTATTATGAAATTATTTAAAAACCTTTTAACTATTGGGATATTCATGATATCCCTATTGTCTTTTACCTTCTCACAAGACGTAACTTTAAGTCTTGATGGTGGTAATTTAGATTATTTAAGTACAGCAGATGTTGCTGGCTTTCAATTTGACCATGATGGATGTGTCACAGGTGCATCTGGCGGTGATGCCACAGCAAACGGATTTACAGTTTCTGCTAGTGCTTCAACGGTACTAGCATTTTCATTCACTGGCTCCGTTGTTCCAGCGGGTGAGGGAACTCTTGTAGTTTTAACAGGTGATGTCACAGAAGAATGTTTATCAAATTTTATTTTCTCTGATTCTGCGGGTAGTCCATTAGCTTGGGGATTTGCTGAGGTTGTTGCTGGGTGTACAGATGTCTCAGCTTGTAATTATAACCCTGATGCAGTAGAAGATGATGCTTCATGTGCATATGAATTTGATTGCGCTGGTGAATGTGGTGGCATGGCTATGCTTGATGACTGTGGTATATGCGATGGAAATAATGCTGATCAAGATTGTTCAGGAGTATGTTTTGGAGATGCTGTTGTTGATTGTGCTGGTGAGTGTAATGGTAGTGCTAGTGAAGATGTATGTGGTGAGTGTAATGGCTCAGAGACTGATCCAGCTGCATGTGTTGAAGAAGGTTATAGTTTATCTATTGGTGAGGTTACCGATACATCTATGGAAATTATCATGAATAATGAAGATTTAGTTGCTGGCTTTCAGTTCGCAATTTCTGGATTAACTGGAGCTTCAGCTGCAGGTGGTTCTGCGGAGGCTGCAGGGTTTAGTGTTTCAGTTGGAGCAACTGGAACTGTATTAGGATTTTCTTTTTCAGGAGCAACAATTCCTGCGGGTAATGGCCTTTTAACATTAATAACATTTGAATCAATGGATAGTGAAGTGTGTGTTACAGATGTAGTACTATCCGACTCTGCAGGATTAGCTTTAGACGTTGAGGTTGGTGATTGCTACTGTGGACTTGCACTTGACTGTGCGGGTGAGTGTGGTGGTACTGCCGTTGAAGATTGTCTAGGTGAATGTAATGGTGATGCTGTTGTAGATTGTGCTGGCGTATGTGATGGTGATGCTATTGTTGATTGCGCAGGTGATTGTAATGGTGATGCTGTTGTAGATTGCGCGGGTGAGTGTAATGGTACTGCTATTGAAGATGTCTGTGGTGAGTGTAATGGTTCTGAGACGGATGTAAATAACTGTTTTGATAGTAACGAACTGTTCGTTCATAGTTTTACTCCAACTTCAGATACAACTGCTAGACTTGACTTATATATGTCAAATCTAGAACCTATATCTGGGTTTGAGTTCAGAGTAACTTCCAGTCTTGATGGTTTTGAATTAGGTAGTACCTATGGTGGATCTGCTGCAGACCCAGCTTCAGATTTCAGCGTATCAACTAGTGGCTCTGGTATGGTTCTTGGATTTTCATTTAGTGGTGGAACGATTCCTTATGGCTATGGACTTTTGACAAGTATTGATGTTACTTTAGATAGTACAGAGGATATGGTTGGGTATATCTATTTAGATGATGTTGTAATGGCCGATCCAACTGGTACTCAAATAGATTTTGGTGTTCAGCCCTACTTTAGTATTGGTGGCGCACCAGATGCACCAATGGCTCCTATGAATCTTACAGCTGAGGTTGTTGAAACTATTAATGTAGATATTTTATGGGATGCTGCAGATGGAGCTGATTATTATACGCTTTATAGAAATGGACAGGTGATTGCAACTCCATCAACTCCAGGTCATTTTGATGTTAATCTTGATTATGATACATCGTATACATATATGGTGAGCGCTGGAAATGGCGCAGGTGATTCTGGAATGTCTTCAAGTGTTACTGTTACCACAGGTATTGAACCATTTGATCCAATTCCACCATCAAACCTTATGGCGATGGCTGGTGATGAGCAGATTACATTAACATGGGAAGCTCCAGTAGGTCCACAAGAAGCTGTTGACTGTGCTGGTACTGAATTTGATCCATTTAATGCACAGTATACGGGGTATGATTGCCTTGTTTGTGGATTAGAAAATGATGCTGGTGAAATATGTGGCGATGGTTTAGGAGAGGCCTGCGTTGATTGGCTTGATGATGGATATTGTGATGATGGTTCGTTTGGATTTGATTTTACTTGTGATGCATTTGGATGTGATTGTACGGATTGCGGAATGGAATGTGAAGATCCTAATGGACATTGCGGTGAGCCAGTTCCATGCACTGAAATTACTAATTTAAGTGTAACGGGATTAACGGATATTGATGGCGATGGTATTGACGACCCATGCTATGATGCAGCTGATGGAACTTCATCTCATTACTTCTTATTATCATGGGAAGGTGATTGTCCAGTTACAGATATTTATTGGGGTGTAGACAATCCATATGAGAATGGTGGAAATTTTGGATCATTCCCTGGCCCAACACTTATGTTCTATGGCTTTGGTCCTAATGAGGCATATCAATTTGTTGTAACAAACTCTACTCAATCTCCTCCAGTGGAATCTGAGATTGCTGAAGGTGCGACTGGCCCAGAAGATTGCGCTGCAGATAGTGCGCCATGTAGTGAGCAGCCAGGTATGGTTGATGATTGTTCAGGTGATGGTGATTGTTGTGCGGAGTCATGGATTGGTGATGGATATTGTGATGATGAGAGTCAAGAATTTGGATGTGATCTTTCATGTTATGAAGGTGAAACTGCTGATTGTGGAGGTATGATGTCCCCAGGTTCTGGATCATTACAGCAAAAACTTGCTCATCTAAGTCAGTACAACAGAGTATCTAATGATTATCCATATACTGTGATGCCGACATCAAAAGAGACGGGTGAGCTTGCAGATTATTCATATGAAAGCAGCATGAATACTCAAACTCGTGAAGAATTATTATCGTATAAAATTTATATGAGCACAACTGCAGGAGACTATGCTCATGTTGCAACTGCAGGACCCAATGATTATAGCTATACGATGACTGGACTTGACAATGGAACCCAATATTATTTTGTTGCTACTGCAGTATATCAAGGATTTGATGATACTCAGCCTGAGCTTGAATCTGGGTACTCAAATATCGCCTCAGCAACACCCGTACCATTTCAGGCTCCAGTGCCACAAAATTTAATGGCATCTCCTGGAGATAATGAAGCAATGTTAAGTTGGGATAGTGTGGTTCAAGAGCGTGAGGAAGCATTTGTAGGATATAATGTATACCGATCAATAACAAGTGGTAGTTCATATACTTTTGTTGCAGCTATCACAGGTGATGAGACCATGTATACAGATAGTGGCCTTGATAATGGTCAGATGTACTATTATGTAGTGACCTCTCAATATGAAGAGACCGAGTCTTCATACTCAAATGAAGCTTCAGCTCAACCAATGGATTTCATTCAGCTTAGCATGACTGATGTTGAGGGAATCTATGCTCCTGGTGACACATTTGATGTGACCATCTCATGGGAAAACCCAGGTACTATTGCAGGTATACAGCTTGTACTTGAGGATCTTCCTGAGGCAGTTACGATGACTAACGTCGAAGGGCTTGGAGCTCTAGCAGGTGAAGATTTAAATGCTTACAGTTCAGATTATAACGGTGTTGCAACCATTCTTTGGTTTAGCCTTACTGGTGCTACTTTAGGTGCAGGTGAGGGTGAGATTGCGCGTGTAACCTTTCAGGTAAATGATGATGCTGGATGTGGTAGCTTTGACCTTAACTTCTCTGATGATGTAACAGGAACTGTATTCTCTGATAGTAACGGTCTTGCATATTTCTGGGATGGTGAGGGACAAAGTATTAATACTATTTGTGATGCGAACTTATCACTAGTTCAAGTATCAGAAACTGTATTTGAGGTTCATATGATAAATACAGTTGATGTTGCTGGTTTCCAGTTTGACCTAGTAGATACTCCAGATAACTTTGATATCTCAACATCTTCTACAACAGCAAGAACAAATGGATACCTTGTAAGTACTAATGCAAGTGGTACTGTGATTGGATTTTCAATTTCAGGTGGAACGATTGCACCTGGATCAGGAGCTATAGTACAGATTACTTCAGGTAGTTCGCTAAATGATACTGAGGTATGTTTTGATAATATCGTTCTTGCAGATCCATCTGGCGCAGAAATTGAAGCGAGATCTGAATGCATTATGTTTAGTGATGAACTAGCTAATGATGAATTAGAAATCCCTAATAATTTCTCAATTAGCAAAATTTATCCAAACCCATTCAACCCTAGTACAACTATTGAATGGACAATGAAAGAGTTTGGAAGTCATAGACTAGATGTATATAATACCAATGGTCAGCTTATTGATGTTATTAGTAATGGTTACACATCTCCAGGATATAAGCAAAGTACATGGGATGCGAGCAATCATGCTTCAGGTATTTACATTATTAGATTAGTTATTAATAATAATTTAGTAAGCTCTAACAAGGTAATGCTTGTTAAATAATGTGACTTAGTTAACATTTGTTAACAAAAAGACATAATAACTTCCCCTACTATTAGAAATAAATTCTATTAGTAGGGGATGTTCATCAGAAGGAGGAGAAATATGTTTAAAAGATTTATTCTGCTAACACTATTTTCAACAATTTTTGCACAATTTGAAGTAACTGTTAACCCAACTGGAGATAGTCATTTAGTTGTTCTCCTTGATTCAGTATCAGGAGTTGAAGTAGGTGATCAAATAGGAATATTTGATGCCTCAGGTGTAACTGAAAGTTGTATACCTGATTTAGGGTGTAATACTGGTACAGATGTTCAATATGGCGAAGTGTTAGTAGCAGCCGGGACCTGGGATGGGCAGTCGAATGAACAAGGCACAGCTATGGAATTATCATCTATTATGTCTATCGATTTAAGTGATTTTAATGGACCGATATTAAATGGAGCTGTTGATGGAAATGCAGTAATTATTAAAGTATATGATGTAAGTGAAAATATTATTTTAGATACAGAGTTAACGATTGATAATGGTGGTGAGTTTGGTGATTTCTTTACAGTAATTTCTGAAATTAATGTAATAAGTGTTGATCCAATTTATGGATGTACTGATACCAATGCATGTAACTATAATCCAGAAGCGAATACAAATGATGATTCATGTTTGTATGATGATTGTAATGGTGAGTGTGGTGGAGATTCAGTTATAGATGAGTGCGGTGAATGTGATGGTAACGGGCCCGAAGAAAATTTTGATTGTGATGGAAATTGCCTTGTAGAGACTGATTGTGATGGTGAGTGTGGTGGAGATGCAGCTTTAGATGAATGTGGAGTTTGTAATGGAGATGGAAGTTCATGTGAGGTATATATCGAATTAGAGTTGACAACTACTCTTGATGAGCCAATTGAGGATGAGGAAGAACTTCAGCAATTTGAAGAAGATTTTGAGAGTTATATGGAGGTTGAGCTTGGACTTCCTGATGGTACTGTGGAAGTGACAAATATAATTTTTTCAGAAACGCGAGAGGTAGAAGTAACCATTGAATTTTCAGTGACACTAACTGATGAGGAATTATCCGAAACAGATTTCAATCCTGAAACTGCTGAAGAAGATATAGAAAGTACTATATCTGAAGTTGAAGATGAGATTGAAGAAGGTCTCCCAGAGTTTATTGAAGGTTGCACAGATGATACAGCAGAAAATTATGATTCTAATGCAAATGTAGATAATGGATCTTGCGAATATGCCGCTCAAGCACCAGAGGAATTTTCATTTAATGCATCAACTCTTCAAGCATTTTATTTTATGATTGATGCTAATATTGATGGGGAGCCTCTTGAAATAGGTCAGGATTATATAGCAGCTTTTAATGGTGACCTTTGTGTAGGAAGTATTGCATGGGAAGGACCATATACTACAGTTCCTGCAATGGGAACAGATGGAGAAGGGTATTCTGATGGATATCTTTCAACTGGTGATATTCCGGTATTTAAAATTTATGATGCTTCAGAAAATAGTATAATTGAGGCTTGTCCTCAGACTGAGTCATCGCTTGCATTCTCAAACCTAGAATTTATTTATGTCGATATGTTAAATGGTAATCAGAGTTGTACTGTATCATATGAAATAGATATGCACTATGGTGCAAATCTAGTTAGTTTTCATGCTCTTCCTGATGATGTATCTGTTGGTAATGTAATGGAGTCTTTAGGTGATGCAGTAACGGGCGTTATTGGTGAAGGAGTTGCAGCTAGTCCAAACCCTGTCTTGGGATGGGTTGGTAGTTTATCTGAAATATCAAGAACTTCTGGATATTGGATAAAGCTTAATACTGCTATGCCAATTGAGATTACAGGCGCAACACCATCTGATCCTAATCTTTCATATGATTTACATTATGGAGCTAATTTAATTTCCTTTCCAATACCTGGTTCTGTTTCTGTAGGTGATGGTATTCCTGATGATGTTGAAGGATATTTTACAGGCGTGATTGGTGAAGGTGTTGCTGCAAGCCCAAATCCAGTTTTAGGATGGGTTGGAAGTTTAAGTGATTTTGAAGGTACAAAAGGTTATTGGGCCAAGGTTGATGGTGCATTTGAATTTTCATTTAACTTATCCAATGCTTCAAATAATCGCCAATCTTCATATGAATGTTTAAATGGTTTATATAATTTCACTCAATCTACCCAACAGGCATTTTATTTTATTGAAAATTTAGATGCTAATATACAAAAAGGAGATTGGATTCTTGCTTATAATGATGATGTTTTAGTAGGAGCAAGGCAGTGGAATGGTATTTTCACAGATATTCCTGCCATGGGATATGACAGCTATGCTACTGCAGGATACTGTCAGGATAATGATATTCCAAAAATTATCTGGATAGATTCTGAAGGAAATGAAAATTTATTAGTTGGAGATATACCTGCATGGTCTAATAATGAGTTGTTTTATGTTTCATTAGAATTAGATTCTAGTCCTTTGATGCCGACTGATTATAGTTTAAGTCAAAATTATCCTAATCCATTTAATCCTAGCACGACTATTTCATTTAGTTTACCATCAGATAATCATACAATTCTTAATATTTATGATATTTCTGGAAAACTAATAAATACACTTCTTGATAAAAATATGAAAACAGGATATCATAATATTTCTTGGGACGGTAAAGATTTATATGGTCAGGAAGTGTCAACAGGCGCTTACGTTTATACACTATCTACAGATGATATAAGTTTAAGTGGAAAAATGATTTTATTGAAATAGAGAAAGTTTTATGATTTGAAAAGAAGTGCGATAAAAACATTATTTTATCGCACTTTTTATTTATCTACTACATTTCCATTGTTAAATAAAAAGTGAGGATCAAATCCCATTTTACATTTAATAACTTCTTTAACACCATCCATTCCATAACATTCAATAAAATCCTTCTTTTTGCGTTTTCCTGTTCCATGTTCAGCTGAATATATACCACCATGATTTGAAGATATTTGAATAATATCTCGATAACATTTAATAGCTTCACTTTCATTTTCCGAATTAGGAATTAAATGAAAATGAAGGTGGCAGTCGCCCAAATGTCCAAATAAGAGATAGTCTATTTTTTTACTTTTTATTAGAGAGTGAGTTTTTTTTATGAAATCATTAAATGAATGTGGGGGAACGATTGTATCTGTAATTATACTTGCTGTATTATATTCTTTAGATTTATGAAGAGCATTGGCTGGAATAGAATGACGCGCCTCAAAAAAAGTTTTCCAATTATTAGGGTCGTCAAGTGACAGTATTTGTTCTTCTTTATTTATATCATCAAAACCCATCAAAATATCATGCCATTTTTCTATCGAATCATCAATATTATCGTTATACAAAGGTATTTGCATATAAACTCCAACTGAATATTTCTGATTAAAAAAATGTTCATAATGATTCATATATGATTGACAATTATTACCAAAATATTCAAATCCGGATAGTTTTCCCATATCATCATTCAATATTTTTCGTATATAATTATAGAAATTAAAAGCTATTTCTTCATTTTTGAGTTTAATAAATAGATTAATATATTGGCTCGGATTATCTGAAAGTTTTAATTGCACATTAGTAATGCATCCAAATATTCCTTCACTACCAACAATTAAATCTATTAAATCTAATTTCCCATCTTCTGCAGTAAATGGACCACTTGCATTTTTTAAGTTAACTCTTTTATATCTTGGAATATGAACTGTGGAATCTTCTCCATTTGAATCTTTAATAATAAATTTTCCATTTTTTGATATATATTGACCTCTTTCTGCTTTTACTTGCTCTCCATTTGGCAGTAAAAATTCTAATTGATGTACCCACATTCTCATTGAACCCTTTGGACCTGGGATGAAGCCTGATGCATTACATGAAACTGCGCCTCCAATCATTGCTTCATTTCTACTTGTTGGATCAACAACAAATATCAAACTGTTCCCTGATTCATTATTCGCAAACTTTCTAACTTCTTCTATATATACACCCGGATTAGCGGAGATAAGCTTATTTGAAGTATCTAGATTATTAATTTTATTCATTTTTTCAATAGATAAAATTAAGCCACCATTTGGTGTTGCACTGCCAGTAAGATTTGTTCTGCCTGCAGATATTGTAATATTAATTTTTAATATATAGCATAATCTAATAATAATAGCACATTCAGAAGTATTTCGGGGTCTACACAAAATAGAAGCATTACCTTCCATATTAGACCAATCATGATTATATCCAGAAATGATATCCTCATCATCTGTAGCATCGATTGAAAAATTGGTCTTTAAAAATGATGAGATTTTTTTTGCAGAGGGATTATCACTCGAAAACTTTGTGATTTTTATTTCTAATTCAGGTTTGATAATTGATTTTGAGTAAATAAAATGAGTATAATTATTCATTTACTATAAATCTAATTCTTTTCTCTTTTTAATTCTTTCTTCTCTTCCTAAAGGATTTGGTTGTGGGATTGCAGCCAATAAAGTCTTAGTATATTTGTGCTGAGGATTTGAAAAAATTTCTTTTGTTTTATTATATTCAACTGCTTCACCTAAATACATAACTGCTATTTCAGTTGAAATATGATTTACTACTGAAAGATCATGGGCAATAAATAAAATAGTTAAGTTGAATTCATCTTGTAAATCCATCATAAGGTTAATCACTTGTGCTTGAATAGATACATCTAAGGCTGACACAGGTTCATCAGCAATTATAATTTTTGGCTCTGTTGCTAAAGATCTTGCAATCCCTATTCTTTGTCGTTGTCCACCAGAAAATTCATGAGGATATCTCATTGCTTGTTCTCCAGAAAGGCCAACTTTTTCCATAAGCCATCTAACTTTATCATGCTTCTCAGATTCAGTCATGCTAGTATGTATATCCATTGGCTCTTTAATAATATCTTGAACAATCATTCTAGGATTTAGTGATGAAAAAGGGTCTTGAAAAATCATTTGAATTTGTGGGCGATAAGGTATGATTTCTTTTCTATTTAATTTAAGTAAATCAATATATGAACCATTATCATTTAATAAAATTTCTCCGGTAACTCTTACGTCTGGTGCAGTAATTTTTAAAACATTTAAAATAGCCTTTCCTAAAGTCGATTTTCCAGATCCAGATTCACCTACAATACCTATAGTTTCTCCTTGGCATACAGATAGGCTTAAATCTTTTACTGCATGAACATGCGAAACTTCTCGTTGTAGTATTCCTCCAAAAATTGGAAATTCTACGTTTAAATTTTTTACTTTTAAAATTTCGTTATTTTTTTTCATTTTAGTACTTCTGGTTTGCATCTAACAAAATGATTAGGAGTTGCTTCAAAAAGTTCAGGTTCTTGTTTAGTACCACCACAGGCACAATCTTCAGGATCAAATCTTGAACATAACTTACATCCATCTCCCATCTCTAAAATCGATGGCACCATTCCCTTTAGAGCTTTTAATCGTTTAACTTTTTGATCCATTTTAGGTATTGAATCCATAAGAGCTTTTGTGTAGGGATGAAGTGGATTTTTAAATAATTCTTCAACGGTAGCAATTTCCTGAACTTTTCCTCCATACATCACAATTACTCTATCACATGTCTCTGCAATCACTGCCAAATCATGTGTAATAAGTAGAATGGCAGCACCTTCTCTTTTTTCTTTAAGGCTTATCATTAAATCAAGAATTTGAGCTTGAATAGTTACATCTAGTGCTGTAGTTGGCTCATCTGCAATAAGAAGTGATGGGTTACATAGAAGCGACATAGCAATCATCACTCTTTGCCGCATACCTCCCGAAAATTGATGTGGGTACTCATTAATTCTATCTTCAGGATCTGGTATACCAACTGCTCGAAGCATGTCCACACTTTTTTTAGTTGCTTCTTCAAAGCTTAAGCCTAAATGTCTTATTAATACCTCATTCATTTGAACACTTATTTTAAGAACTGGGTTTAAAGAAGTCATAGGCTCTTGGAAAATCATGGATATATCTTTTCCTCTATAATCTCTCATCTCTTCATAGGATAAATCTAAAAGGTTTATACCATTATAAATTATTTCACCAGAGACAATTTTCCCTGGAGGGTCAGGAATAAGTCTATTGATCGATAATGATGTTACTGATTTCCCAGAACCAGATTCACCTACAATACCTAAAACCTCACCCTTATAAATATCAAAAGATACACCATCAACAGCTTTTGCAGTACCTGCCTCTGTATAAAAGTGTGTATGAAGATCTTTAATTTGAATTAGTTTTTCACTACTCATTATCTTAACCTCGAATGCACCTTGGGATCAAATGCTTCTCTTATTGCTTCACCTATAAAAGTTATTAAAAATAAGGTTGCTCCTATTGAAAAAAGAGGTGATACAATCAGGTGCCAATATTGAAGATTAGTTCTTCCTTGAGCCATTAATTCTCCCCAGCTTGGTGTAGGAGGTTGTAATCCGAATCCAAGATAGTCGAGTGAAACAAGAGCAGATATATATCCAATTATTGCAAATGGAGCAAATGTTATGACTGGCGTAAGTGAATTGGGTAAAATATGCCTAAACATAACATTCCAGTGACTTTGTCCCATTGAGACTGCAGCAGAAACATAATCTTTTGATTTCTCTCTCAAGAATTCGCCCCTCACATACCATGTAATACCAATCCAACCAGTAAGAAAAACATACATAGATGCTAAAATATAGACATTTGGCTTAATAAATGTAGCTAAAATCATAAGCATAAATAAAAATGGAATCGACCCATAAATTTCAATTATTCTAAGTCCAAATAAATCAACTTTTCCACCAAAATATCCAAGAGTTCCTCCAATGATAATCCCTATTATATATGACAAGAAGCAACACACGATTGCAAAAGTGATTGATATATTAAAACCATATATTAATCGTGACAATACATCACGACCCTGATTATCTGTTCCCAGTAAATGTTGACTATTGGGGAAATTAGTATATTTATACTTATCAGCTATTCCATTTCCATTCTCATCAATAAAATCTTCTGAGGGGTCCCAAACTCCATTTCCATTTCCATCAGTAAATTGCTCATCTTTTTCAGAGATAACCTCTTCATATGGATCATAGGGATATAAAGGCATAATAACCCAATTCCCTTTATCCTCTTTTTGATATTGTTTTTTTAGTAGTCTATAATGTGGCTGACCATATTTTTTTTTGCCTTTAATTTCAAATTGCCCTAAATCCTTTGCCTCAATATTCTTATTACTAAATATTGAGTTAAAAAGTGGAAAATAATAATCATCATTATATTTTACCATTATAGCTTTACTATTAAAAATTATTGGAGCACAGATTGAAAGTACATAGAGAGAAATTAAAATGATTAGAGAATAATATCCTCTTTTTATTGATTTAAATCTATTAATTCGTTTCTGAAGAATTGATTCTGATAAAATTTTATTGGTCATTTTATTTAAACCTTATCCTAGGATCAATTACTGCATATGTTATATCTGATATCAGATTACCGATCAATAGTATGATAACCTGTATTGCAAGAGCTCCCATCATAATGCTATAATCTTTATCTATTAGAGCATTAAAACCTAAAAGTCCAATTCCATCTATACCAAAAGTTTTTTCGATTAGATAGCTCCCTGCAAGAAAAATTCCAATTGAGGATCCAATGCCTGTGGCAAGTGGAATTAGTGAATTCCTTACAGCATGGAAAAATATAACTCTTTTTTCAGATAAACCTTTTGCAAAAGCAGTCCTAACATAATCTTGATTTAGATTTTCCATTAATGAGTTTTTCATAAGCACAGTCATTGTAGCAAAGCTTCCAACCATATAGCACACAATAGGTAAAAATGCATGGTGAATTTGATCCTTTATTTTCCCCCAAAGTGATAATTCTGAAAAATCTGGTGAGCGCCATCCATGAAGTGGAAATATATCACCTCCAAAATAAGATAATAATAAAACTCCTAAAGCATATCCAGGTATTGAATATCCAGTAAAAACTATAATACTAGATAAAACATCAAATCTTTTTCCATGCTTTAATGCCTTTAGAATTCCTAGCGGTATACATATTAAATAAACCAGAATTAAACTTGTAAATCCAAAAAAAATCGATATATGCATTCTTTCTGCGATAAGTGTTGAAACATTTTTCCCTTTTTTCTCAGAGTAACCTAAAAACCCCTGAAAAATCCCATTAAATTCTTTTTTTATCAAGGTTACAGTATTATCAGAATTAACTTTTTCTAAATCCCAATCTGAAAAATACCATGTTGATATTAACTCATTGCTAGGGAGCTCTTGATATTCACTTTGAAAAAAAATGTATTTTTCAAAATCAAAATTTTCATCAGTTTGAAGTCTACTAACATCAGGTAAGCTGTATTTAAGGCCAGCGCCACTTTCTATGATGTTATAAGAGATATTATTATTTTTGTCAACTTCAGATTCTACTAAAATATATTTTTGTAATTGTTTTTTTGAGTTTTCATTTATTTGTACAAAATCAATTGTTTCTCTAAAGTGCTTTCCAATTACTGCAGTTTCTCTTTTATATTCTTTAGGGAAAACACCAAGCCATATCAAGTATCTAATAATTATTGGTTTATCTAATCCATATTGCATACGCAAATCTTCAAGAATATCTGGAGATAATTCTGAACTATTTCCAATTAAATCGGATGACATTGAAACTCCACTCTCTGAAGTTGCATTGGCGCTTTTCAGCTGTGCAACAGCTCTTTCAAATGGACCATCTGGTGCTACTTGAAGAATAAAAAATACCATAAATGTTATTCCAAGAAATGTTGGAATCATTAAAAGTAATCTTCTTATAATATATTGAAACATTTATCTAGTTTAAATTTTTATAGAAATCTACAATTTCGTTTTCGATTGGTATTTTAATACTATTATTTTTTCTTGCTTCAATGAGTTTATTTTTTTTAATTGGGTCTATCCACCAGTATGAAATTGGAGATAGCCAATTACCACTATAGCCGATTCCATGTTCAGGCATGCCAAACTTATCCCAATTCAAACATCTATATCCATACGGTGCACCCCAACCAAAAGCCCAATGATATTCTTTTGAGGCAATTTCATCAATTTTTTGAAGAATTTTAACTCTTTCATCCATATTCCAATTTGTATTGTAATCATCAATTAGATTATCAATTTCAGGATTTGCCATTCCTGTAACATTTGTAACATCTAGTTGCTTTGAATATTTAGAATGAAGCATTCCTTCTGGACTTGGTAAAAGTGAACCAGTCCATCCAGCAAATTGAACTTGGAATTTTCTATCCATTAATTTTTCAAATGGATTTTGTAATACTACTAAATTAATTTTTATCCCAATTTCTTCAAGATCTTTTACTAATGGATTAAAAATTCTGTCCCAGCCTGTATTAATATAAAAGTTTTCAATTTCAAAATATTCCCCATCTTTCGATAGTAATTTATCTCCAGGCTTCTTTGTCCAACCAGCTTCCTTTAATAGTTCAAGAGCAAGATCAGGATTAAAATCCTGTGTAGGGTTATCAAGATTTGCATATTTACTTCTAGGAAACCATGAATTTTTTCGAACATACTCATGATAAAATAATTTATCCATAAGTTTTTCTACATCCCATAAATGACAAAAAGCTTTTCTCACTTTAATGTCATCAAAAGGAGCTTCGAGAGTATTAAAAGCTAGGCCACCTACGCCTGCAGGAAGAAAATTAATAAACTTCTTTCTTTGAATAAGCCCTCTATCAATTTCTGGATATTCAGCGGCTACAAACTTCTCTGCCCACCATTGAGCTCTAGAGACCATGTATGTATCATAATCGCCCGCAAAAAAACGTTCGACTTCTTGATTTTCATCATTAATAAAAATAAACTCCAAAACATCAAAGTTATATAATCCTGTATTTCTATAATGATTTGCTGCCCAATAATCTCGCTTTCGATCTAGAACTACTAAGCCATTATTTTCTTGAGTAGTTCTTTGATTATTTAAAAGATAAGGACCTGATCCAGGCATCATTTCAAACTGATATGCATCTATATATTCTGCTCCAGTAGTTTTATTTAAATAATATGAAGGATATACCATTATGCTAGAAAAACTATATAGATTTCTCCATTCAGTTTTTTTAGCTTTTACGCTCACGATATATTTACTTTTTGCTTCTGGCATATTGAATTTTTCATTCCAAAATGTATATACATTTGGATCGCCATGTCCTTCATCGATAAGAATTTTATATGTAGCTACAACATCTTCAGCTGTTACTTCTTTTCCATCTGAGAATCTTGCCCTAGGATCTATTCTAAATAAAAAAGTCAATGAATCAGATTCTACTTTCCAGTGAGTCGCTAAGGCTGGCTCTAGTTTGAAAGTTTCTGAATCAAATGTTAAAAGTGGCTCATAAATTAAGCTTTCAAGGGCACTATTAAATTGCGATCTAGTTTCTTTACCAAATGCTCTTAATGTATTTGGGAAAACCATATCAGCTAAAAATCTTAGAGTATCACCTTTTACGGCATTTGCATCTCCTGAAATATTTGGAGATAAGTTTGTGGTCCAACCCTGATCCTGAGCAATACTCTCAAAACCAAACCCTCCATCAGCTTTGGAATCAGACAAGGATTGATTTTGCTCTTGATATTTATTTGATGTATCAAACTTTTTATACACCTTCTGATCATCACTATTACAGCCAATAGTAAATAAAATTGCTATAGATATAAAAACTAACTTTAAATTAAATCGCATAATTTCTCCTAAATGTCCTATAATAATATGGAATGGCCTAAACTTAATAATATCTTTTTAATTCTCGAAGATTAAAAACAGATAGAATGATAAGTATTAAATATTTAAATTATTTCAATATTAAAAGGTGATTTTATGAATTTAGTTGAAATTATAAGTAAAATAGATTTAGATGCTGAATGGTTTGGCTTAAGAGAGTATAAGGAAAACACTACATATCATGTTATTAGAGATAAAAATCCATTATCCAATGAAACTTCAATAGACCATGGTATTATGGTTGAGGTACTAAAAAATGGTCAGTTTGGATATTGTGCTACTTCAGATTTATCATTAAGTGGAATTCAGCGCGCGGCTACAACTGCGCAGGAGAGTGCAGAAAGAGCTTCAAAATATTCTGTATTTTCGTTTGAAAGCAATGTCCGTCCGAAATCCAAAGGTGAATATTTAACTCCTATAGAATTACCTTTCGATTCGTTAAGCGCTGGAGAGATAAATGATATTCTTATGAAAGCGAATGATTGGTTACTGAATGATGACAGGATAATGTCTGTTTCAGCTATGGCAATGTTAGTTGAAACAACAATTAACTATGCTTGTTCAAATGGCAGTGACATTCATCAAAAAATTAATATTGTTGGTTCCGATTATTCTGCTACTGCAAAAAATGGTCAAATCATACAAACCAGAACAGATGGAAGGTCTGGCAACCAAATGGGACTTGAAAGATTTAATCAGGATTTAGTTAGAGAAAAATGCAATAAAGTGTCCTCACAAGTTATTGAGCTTATAGAGGCTGAACAATGTCCCACAGGTGAAATGTCTTTGGTTCTAGCACCAGACCAGATGATGTTACAAATTCATGAAAGTATTGGTCATCCATTGGAAATAGATAGAATCCTTGGTGATGAAAGAAATTATGCAGGGTGGAGTTTTGTACAGCTTGAAGATTTTGGTAAGCTGCAATATGGATCTGATTTAATGAACGTTACTTTTGACCCTACTGTCTCAAATGAAATGGCATCATATGGTTTTGATGATGGTGGTTTTAAAGCTAGCAAAGAGCACCTAATTAAGGATGGTATTTTGTTGCGGGGACTAGGAGCGCTTGAAAGTCAAGAAAGGAGTGAAGTCCCAGCTGTAGCAAACTTTAGATCCTGTTCATGGAATCGTGCCCCAATTGATAGAATGGCAAATTTAAATTTAGAGGCTGGAGATTCAAGTTTTGAAGATATTATATCTTCTATAGAGTACGGTGTTTATATGGAAACAAATCGCTCATGGTCGATAGATGACTATAGAAATAAATTTCAATTTGGATCTGAGTATGGAAAATTAATTGAAAATGGAAAAATAACTAAAACTCTAAGAGATCCCAATTACAGAGCAATTACTGTCCCATTTTGGAATAGCCTATCAAAAGTTGGAGATGAATCCACTTTTGAAGTTCATGGCACTCCAAATTGTGGTAAAGGAGAGCCCAATCAGGTAATTAGAGTTGGACATGCATCTCCAATTTGTTTATTTGAAAACATCCAAGTATTTGGTGGAGCATAGGAGAAAATCATGAAAGAATATTTTTTTAAAATATCAGAAAAAGTAATTAATACCTTATCTAATGATGAGCATTTAACTATATCTATAAACGGTGAAAATAGTGAATTCATTCGAATTAATAATGCTAAGGTTAGACAAATTGGAACGGTAGCTGATGCATCGATAGGTATGGAATTAATAAAAAATAATCGTAAAGTTCAAATGTCTTTTACTATTCAAAGAGATATGGAAAAAGATTATAAGATTATAATTGATTATTTAGATGCAATGCGTAAAAACATTCTATCTTTACCCGAAGACCCTCTTTGTGTTTTACCAGAGGATCATGGTTCTTTAGATGAAGAATATACTGGACATCTTTTAAATCCAAAAGAATCAGTTGATGCTTTGTTGCCAGTTATGAGCGGAGTTGACTTAATTGGGATATGGGCTTCCGGAGATGTTTTTGTAGGTAATACAAATAGTGCAGGACAAAAAAATTGGTTTTCTACTGAAACATTTTCGCTTGATTATTCATTGATTAATCCTTTGAAAAAAATGGTTAAAGAAACATATGCTGGAACTCATTGGGATCAAAATGATTACGAATCATTCATTAATTCATCTAAAGAAAAATTATCTATGCTAAATGAAAAATCTAGAAAGATTAAGCCAGGTTCATATCGAACCTATATTGCTTCCGCTGGCGTATCTGATCTTATTGATATGTTTTCTTGGGGTGGAGTAAGTGAAAATTCTATAAGGAAAGGGCGTAGTTCCTTTATTAAAATGAGAGATGAAGGAAAATCACTATCTCCATGTTTTTCCTTAAAAGAAGATTTTTCATCTGGTACTGTACCTCGATTTAATAGCAATGGAGAAATATCAGATATTGAATTGCCCCTTATTATCAATGGAGCATTAAAAAATACTTTAATTTCAACTAGAACGGCTAATGAATACAGTCTTTTGTCTAATTTTGCTTCTCAAGGAGAATACCTTAGATCTCCAGTTATGAAAGAGGGCCTTATTGAAGAACAAGATATTTTAAAAGAGCTTAATACAGGTGTCTACTTATCTAATCTTCATTATCTGAATTGGAGTGATCAACTTGGAGGAAGAGTTACTGGGATGACTAGATATGCTTGTTTTTGGGTTGAAGATGGTGAAATTATATCCCCTATTGATGATATGAGGTTTGATGATACGATATATAATTTCTTTGGAGATAAGTTAGAGTCAGTTACTAGCAAATCAAGATTAAATCCAAGTGTTGGAACATATGGTGGAAGAAATTTAGGGGGAGTTCACTGTCCGGGCATCATTTTAAAATCTTTTGAACTAACTCTTTAATTCAAGTAGTACTATGAAATTAGTACCCATCATTATAATATTTAATGCTGTTTTCTCATATTGTGTAACTTTTGAAGTTGATATTTCTAATGCTGAAATTCCAGATGATAATTTTATAGTTCTAATGAATGGCTCATGGAACAGTTGGGGTTGGGGCTATCAGTTGAACGAAAGTGATGATGCTAATATTTATACTGGTACATTCTGTGGATTTGATAATGGAGAATATCAGTACATTCATTCTATTACTGGTGATTTTGACTCGTGGTCAGGATGGGGTTTAATTGGAAATCCACCTTTAGCTTCAGATTGTGATTTTAATCCTAATGATAGTTATCAAAACTATGGATTTGTAATAAATGGAAGTGATTTAGTAAATCAATTAAATTCATGGAATTGCTGTGGTATAAATGAATGTTCAGATTGGGATGGATGTAATTCTGGAGCGCTACAAACTGATCAATCATATTTATATGGAAGATTTGAAGTGAGAATGAAGTCCGCAGATGGAGATGGACTAGTAAGTTCATTTTTTACTTATAATACTAATTGGGATCCTGGATTAGGTAATCTAAATTGGAATGAAATTGATATTGAAATGACAGGAAACCGTGATAGTACTGTACAATTTACAACTCATCATCCAGGAACCCCAAATTCATGGTCATATGGTGAGATAATAGATGTTGATTTTAATCCCCATGAAAGTTTTCATGATTACGCATTTGAATGGACTCCAGATTATATATCATGGTTTGTAGATGGAGATGAAGTTTATTCACAGGGGATATCTATTGTCGATGATATGAATTTTTCTCAAAAAATTATGATGAATTTATGGCCAGCTATTTGGGAAAGTTGGGTTGGAGTATGGGATGAAAACGATATTCCAAAACATGCTTATTATGACTATGTTAAATATTATAGTTATAATCCAGGAGAAGGCGATTATGGTACTGATAATAATTTTTCATTATTATGGGAAGATGACTTTAATCAATTTAATCAAAATATTTGGCAAGATAACTCCAGCGGATCGTTTAATGGAAATCTATGTTCATTTAATCCTCAAAATACAAACTATTATAATGGATACTTAATATTAAGCTTAACTGATATTAACGATGATCTTAATTGCAATGAAGTTAACGGTGATTTTAATTATGACAATAGTTTAGATGTAATTGACCTTGTGACAGTAGTTAGCCATATATTATCACCAACGACAATAGAATTATGTCAATTTTTAGCTATAGATCATGATAGTAATGAATCTGTAGATGTTTTGGATATCATTCATTTTTTAAATGAAATTATTGGTAGCTAAGCTAAGCCAGATTGACCAGATATTTTATTAAAGTTAACGTCAAAATTTGATATGGCAATTTTCCATTTATCTTTATGAGTTTTAGAGAAAATTAAATCTTTTGAACTTGGCATGATAATCCAATCTCCATTATCAAGTTCTTGCTCAAGCTGTCCCGCATCCCATCCTGAATAGCCCATGATTAATCTAAACTGATTTGGCCCATTGCCGCTTTTAATATCATTAATTATATCTTTACTGTATGATAATCCTGCAGTGTTTTCAATTATCATTGTTTCATTTTTTTTATAACTACAATCATGAAGAATAAAGCCTTTTTCGGGTGATACGGGACCACCATAATACACATTATAATTTTCATTAATATTTTGTAATCCAAAATCTTTTAAAATATCTTGATTTTGATTTCCTTTTAATGGCTTATTAATTATAAGTCCCATTGTTCCTTCTTCATTATGCTCACAAATATATATAAGGCTTTGACCAAATATTGGATCATGGTTTAAATGTGGCATATTAATTAAAAATGAATTTGAAAGATTTTTCATACTTTAATTCTACAATTTGTTGTTAAAATATTAAAGAAAAATATTAAGTTCTAATATGAAAACTATATTTAAAGTAATGATGTTATATTTCTTCTTTTCTTGTGCTGTCCAAGGTCCAATTCCAGGTGGTGAAGTTGATGAGTCAGGTCCAAGACTTATTAAAATATTTCCTGAAAATTTTTCTAATGATTTATTAGATGAGCAAAATATTATATTATATTTTGATGAACCAATTAACCCAAACACTTTAAAAAATTCATTTCAAATTTCCAATAGTGAATTTAATGTTAAAGCTATAGGTAAAAAAATTATCATTAGACCTAAAAATAAGTGGGATATAAAAAAAGCTTTGAATATTAATGTTAATCGAAGTTTATCTGATTACTACAATAATTCTATGGACACTCCATTAAGTATATATTTTTCATTTGGCTTTGACATCCCAAGAGGATCTGTTGTCGGAAAACTTTTGGAATTTAGCAATTTGTATAACCAAAACTCTAACCGTGCTTCTAAATCAGATTTATATGAAGTGGGTTTGTATAAATTAATTAATAATGACAAGGTTCTAATTTCAAAGACCCAAACAGATATAGAATTAAATTTCAGTTTTAATGCATTGGAAGATGGAAATTATTTTATTATTGCCGTACAAAACAGTATTAAAAACCCACCAGATGATTTTATTAAAAATAAGTTTTCAGTTTATAATAAGAATATTGAGATTGATAAAAATAATCTTAAATATGATATTAAATTGAATATTGGACTCCCGGTATCAAAAAATGAAATTTCTGCAATGAATTTCATTAATAAATATTATGTTAAGTATGATTTAAGTGATGGTTCTCACTTATTTGGAATTATTGATACCGTATACAATAATTTTGATATGGATTTTTCTGATATAACTCTTTCTTCTCAATTAGAATTAGAAAATGAGTTTGAAAAATATTTAACTAATTCATTTGATTATGTAATACCTGAAATAAATGATACAATTAATCCTAAAATAATTTCTTGTGAATTCAATGATTCATTTTTGTCCGTTTATGTTTCAGAGCCTTTAGTAGAATTTTACTCAGACAGTATATTTTATCAAAGTTCTAATGATTCAATAAATAAATTTATATCTGGTACTTTTTATGAAATAAATTCTAATCCATTAAATAAATCAATAATTAATATTCCATTCTCATTAGAATATGAAAATATTTCTCATATTTATTTTATAGGTAGATACATTAAGGATTTATCAAACAATTACATGGATGACTCTTTTCTAGATTTAAAATCATGTACGGGAAAATCAAATTTAAAGAATGATGATCATTATCAAGGAGGAGACTTGTCTGGTTCAGTCTATACATCTCATGATAATCAATTAGTTGCTATTGCTTATAATAAAGAAACTGGTAAATCATGGGAAACATTAATTTTAGATAATAAATACTCTTTCTTGAATATTCCAGCTGGAGAATATTTTTTACAAATATACGAACAATATAATACTGATTCTAATAAGGTTTCTTTAAGATTTTTCCCTGGAAGTTGGACTCCATTTATTCCTTCATCTGATTTTTCAGATTATATAGGCCCTATTGAAGTAAGAAAAAATTGGAAGATTAATGGCGTTGATATTAACTTTGAATAACTTGAAATTAAATTATGAAAACATCAAAAAATTTAAGAACTACATATAACGAATTAAAGGAAGTCTTTGAAAAGCTAAACTATAAAGTAGTTTTAGATAAGGGGAATTTTAATACAGGTTATTGTTTGTTGGAACATGAAAAAATTATAGTTGTTAACAAAAATAAGCCATACGAGAACCGAGTTAAGATTTTATCATCCATTCTTTCAAAAATCGACACAGATGACATATATTTAAAACCTAAAATTCGTGAGTTAATGATTAGTTATAATAACTAAATCATTAAATTAAATAAAAATATAAAATTACTTTTTTCATTTTTGAATAAGGTAGTATATTCGTTGACTAATTTAATTCCGGTATAGCTCAGTTGGTTAGAGCAACGGACTGTTAATCCGTGT
>CENX01045433.1_pt1 | contig 22141 bp, 21 predicted proteins | sample 361321 | NCBI WGS metagenome assembly CENX01 (sample SAMEA2619678, study PRJEB7988) | marine metagenome | isolation source: saline water (ENVO:00002010), including | reverse complement strand
AATCCAAGTTATTCCATTGGGTAAAGTATCAGAAAGTTTTGGCATTTGCATATTAAAGGGAATACCCACTGCAGTGGCAGAAACCGTTATCATGGCACCCGCTAGGAAACAAAAGAGAATGCCGTTGGCGAGATTATACACCACTACAAGGTTCTTGCCGCAAATCTTTTCGAGTTGATAATAGAGTGTTAGTCTATAACGAACCCCGATTGGTGCTGTGAGAAAGCGCCAACTTAGAACAGCCATAAGATTCCCAAAAAATAAGCCAATAATTAAATCAAATGCACTGACCCCCGTGGTTAAAAATAAAGGACCAATAACAAATTCTGTTCCCGCTGCATGCTCTCCGGCATACATACCCAAAAAACTTTTCCACCCTTTTAATTTTGAATCGGGTATGGGAATTCTCTCAAATTCGCCTTCCGTTTGGGAATCAGAATTAGTTCTCGTCATAATTAAATTAAATGATCAGGTAGATCACTCACTTTTTCACAGCAAAGTTGATCCATAACTTGCTTGAATTGTGTTTTTAGAATATCAATAGTATGGTCTGCTCCTTTATTTCCTAAAGCTGCTACGCCATACATGAAGGCCCGTCCCAAAAACGTAAATTTCGCTCCGCTAGCCATTGCTCGGGCAATGTCTGGCCCTGAACGCAGTCCACTATCCATCATGATTTCTATTTTGTCAGCATATTTTGCTTGTAAATTCTGCACTACTTTTATTGTAGATGCTGAAGCATCTAACTGCCTGCCGCCATGGTTTGAAACTATAATGCCATCAAAACCCATCGCAATAGCATCTTCTGTGTCTCGTTCTGAGGCAACTCCCTTAAGAACAAGTTTGCCTTTCCATTGATCTCGGACGGGTTTGATCTTTTCTGCATTCAATTTGCCAGAAAATGTTCTGTCCATAAATGCACCTAATTGTCTTAGATTTAATCCATCTGGAGTGTAGGGTTTGAGCGTATTGAAAGAAGGGATACCATATTTTAGTGTCTGTAGTGCCCAATTAGGCTTTCCAAAGACCTGTAAAATATTACGCAAGGTCATCTTAGGGGGTAGAGCAAGGTGATTTTTAAAATCTCGGGGTCTATAGCCAAAAGTGGGCACATCGCTCAAAAGTACAAGAACAGGGCATTGTGCTGCTGCTGCTCTTTTAATAATATCAGTTCGGATTGTTTCTTCAACTGGGTTATAAAGTTGAAACCATGCTTTTCCCTCAGTGAGTTCACTTGCTCGTTCGATATCCATAGTAGTCACCGTACTAAGAATAAAAGGAATGTTGTGTTTTAGTGAGGCTTTAGCTAATATTTCAGGAGAATTGGGCCACATTAGACCTTGAAGACCAACGGGTGCTATCCCAAAAGGAGAGTCATAACTTTGACCAAAAAGCGTTGTTTTAGGATTGCTTTCACCATAATTTCTTAAATAGCGAGGTTCAAGCTGAACGTCTCTAATCTCTTTTGTGTTGCGATGCAAACTGACGTCTTCATTACAGCCACCGTCTAAATATTCAAAGGCAAAAGCGGGTGTTCTTTCAGAAGCTCTTTTTTTTAAATCGTATATAGAAGGGTAACGGTTTATAAGGTTTGACATAATTAAAAATCGAGCTGTGGAGCCTCTTGTTTTGAAATTTTATAAAAGGAATTAAAATACTTTCTAGGAAGAGAGGCAGTACTCACCATAAGTGCAGCCCCTAAAGCAGAGCCTTGTGCAACATGAGAAGAGTAGATTTTCATAGTTGGTAATGATAAGCATAACAACTTAAGAAATATTTCATTATTATTAAACCCTCCCTCTATAAAAAGTTGCCCTATGTCAGCGTCACCTTGAGCTATTTTTAGAGCACTCACTTGACAATTCACTAAAGCTATCATCAAAAAATGATACTCTTCTTCATAGGAGGTCAAAGGCAATTCGGTTGTAATTTTATGTTTTTGAGAAGGCTTTATCCAATTTAGTTGTGGTTTTTTTTGGGTTCTTAGGCGTCTATAGATGGAGGGATTAAACTTTATTTTGTCCAGAACACCTTCTGTAATGCCATAGCGATGAGCTACTTCTTTTACAAATTGCGTGTGTTGATAACCAAGAAAAAGACGTGAAGCTCTCACAGGGGTTCCATCGACTTGCATGTAATAAAGAGCTCCCTTGCTTACCTCTTCTTCCTTCAATTTGCTTTTTGAAAAGGGATTAAAAACGACACTCCATGTGCCTGTTGAAAGCAAAAGAAATGGAGAGGAGCTGCTTTTAATGTACGGTGTCAAGGCAGCTGAACTGTCGTGAATACCGACGCCGACTTTAATTAATTTTTTCTCAATAACCTGATTTATGACCGTTTCAGAGCTAACGACGGGCGCCAATTTTGAAGTCATTCTTTCTTGGTTGACCCATGAATGATATTCTTTTATGTCATAATTCCATAAGGCGGTGTGGCATCCTATAGTTGTATAATCACTAACGGGATAACTAGAAAACATATAGCTGAGATATTGAGGAAGATGCAAACTATATTTTATAGCGGTGAACTGTTTCGGTTTTTTATGTTTTAACCAAAAGAGTTGCATTCCAGAATTGAGCATCCCTGCTTCAAAAGATCCTGTTGAGGTTGAGAAAGAAAGTTCAGGGCCATATTTTTTGTAAAATTGAGCAGATAATTTTTTTGGATAAGGCTTGGTGTAATTATAGAGAGGACAAACGGCTTTCCCTTCTGCATCAATATGGACCAGACTTGCCCCATAACCTGTAAAATTTAAAGCCTCGATAGTGAATTGTTTTAACTCCAGAGCAGCTTTGAATGTAGTCTTCATCCAATTTTCCAGAAGAGACAAAGATTCACAGGGGTGATTATCATCATCCTTTTCTAGAGGCAGTTCAACCTGTTTTTGATAACACACCTGGAAGGTTGAGTCGAAAAGAAAAAACTTTTTATTTGTTTTTCCTACATCAAAAACGGCAATAACATTTTTCATAATTGTCAGAGCCCTGTGGCTACCGAATTTTTTCCACGCTCCTGAATGAGTTGCGCCCTAACTTTCAAATTTCTAAAGGTTGTAATTGGGCTAAGACTACCACCAACATTTTTACGGGCCTGCGCAATCAGGGGTCTTACATCTGTGCGATAGGCAGTTTGTAAAATTTCTTGGCAAGCCACAACATCTTGAAGTTGTTGTGCTTCTTTTAACGCCTTTTGATCGATCAAAAGCGCCTTGGCATAAGCCTCTAATATGGCTTCTAAAGATTGCAATAAATCTTCTAGTGGATCCTTAATAGTGTGGCTTGCATCAATCATCCATGCAGGTATTGGATTTTGTGGATTATGACTCATGCCATAGACTAACTCATTAAAAATTAAAAAGAGAGCATAGGGTTTGACGCTTCCAACGGTTAAATCATCGTCTCCATATTTGCTATCATTAAAATGAAATCCTCCAAGTTTTCCTTTTGACATTAAAGTGGCCACAATTTGTTCAATGTTCGTGTTTGGTAAGTGGTGCCCTAAATCAACCAATGTGTAAGCTCGTTCACCACATGCACTGGCCAGTAAAAAAGAAGTACCCCAATCTTGTATTACGGTGCTATAAAAATGGGGCTCAAAAGGCTTATATTCAATAAACATGTTCCAATCTAAGGGCAAATCTTCATAGACCTGTTTGAGACTTTCTTCTGTTCTTTGTAGTGCAGTCTGAAAATTTGCCTGGCCAGGAAAATTAGACCCGTCGGCTAACCATATAGTGATGCTTTTGGAGTCCAACTTTTTTCCAATAGAAATAACCTCTTTGTTGTGTGCAATAGCCTGTTCTCTAGCAGCATGATCAAGGGCGCTCAGGGAACCAAATTGATATGACTTTTCAGCTCCTTTTTGGTCTTGAAAGGTGTTAGAATTTACAGCATCAAATACTAAACCAAGGTTATTGGCTTGGTTTTTAATTACTTCAAAATCTTTGGGAATATCCCAAGGAATATGTAATGAAATTGCACCTGCAGAACCAGTTAGTGCGTGAAGAAGACCAACATCATCTAATTTTTGTACTAAGCTGGCCGGCTCTCCTGGAAATGTAAACCGCCCAAAGCGCGTTCCACCAGCACCCAAAGCCCAACTGGGAATGGCTACTTGAAAGGCTTCTACTTTTCTTATTAAATCAGCCACATCAATACCTGTATTTTCTAAAGAATTGTATAGATAATCAAAGGCAGATTGATGCTTGATATTTAGATTTTCATTTTCTTTTTTTAGTATCTCTGGATTTAGTATCATGGACGTTTATACAAATAAAAATAGTCTTAACTCAAAAAATTATTTTTAGCGCACAAAGGCGTTGGCCATTCCTCCATCAACATTGATGATGTTTCCTGTCGATTTATTGAGTATACCGACACAGGCAAAAACACCATCGGCGATATCTTCTGGATATATGATTTCATTGAGTAAATTTCTTTTAGCATAAAATGCAGGTAAATCCTCAACTGCGATTCCATAGGCTTTTGCCCTTCCTTCAGCCCAATCACCTTCCCAAATCTTACTTCCAATAATTACTCCATCAGGATTGATTGTATTTACTCTAATCTTATCTCCTGCCAGTTCTGTAGCTAAAAGACGAGACATATGTTGTTGAGCTGCTTTTGCTGTGCCATAACCCACATTATTTGGACCAGAAACCAAACCATTTTTACTGGCAATAATGACTATGTTTCCACCTAAATTTTGTTTTCGCATCACTTCAACAGTCTGTTTGGCAAGTTCAAACTGGCCCTTGACCAGCACGTCTTGCAACAAATCCCAATCCTTTTCTTGAGTTTCAGCAAGAGGCTTGGAGATGGCTAAACCAGCACTGTGTACAATAATATCCACACCCCCAAAATAAGAACAGGTGTGTGCTAGGGCTTTCCGAATTGACGTTTCTTGTGTGACATCACAAACAACATAAGAAGCCTGATCTGTATTTAAATGGGCTGTATTTTCTTGTAACCGTTCTAAAGAAATATCTGAAAATACCACATGAGCTCCTTCTGCTAAAAGCTTATTAGCAATAGCTTTCCCAATTCCTCCACCTGCTCCAGTCACAAGAGCGACTTTTCTTGAAAGTACTTTTTCTTTGGGCATGCGTTGCAATTTGGCTTCTTCCAACAGCCAATATTCTATGTTAAATGCTTCTTGTCTACTGAGGGCAGTGTAAGAAGAAATGGCTTCAGCACCACGCATCACGTTTATCGCGTTGCTATAAAATTCAGCAGCTACTCTTGCTGTTTGTTTGTTTTTTGCAAAACTAAACATGCCTACACCTGGATATAATAGAATAACCGGATTTGGATCTCGCATTGGGGGACTATTGGGATGTGTACAGGCTTCATAATATTCTTTATAAATCCTTCTATAATTTTCAAATGATGGACTTAACTCTTTTTTTAACAAATCAACATTAGTGGCATCAGTGTCAGGTTTTAGAGGGATAATTAAAGGCTGAATTTTTGTTCTTAAAAAATGATCTGGACAAGAAGTCCCCATGGGGGCTAGCCGATCTAAATCATAGGAATTGATAAATGAGAGCACTTTATCATCATCAGTAAAATGGCCCACCATTTGGTTCTCAGAAGAACAAAGGCCTCTTAAAATAGGCATCAATTCTGACGCTTTTTGCTGGCGCTGATTGTCTGAAAGAGGTTTCACTTTCTGACCAGCGAAAACAACTTTATTTTGACTTATTTTTTCTTCTATATAATTAGAGGCTTTCTCTATCACTTCCAAGCTATTTACATAGCATTCAAGAGAAGTATCTCCCCAGGTGAAAAGTCCGTGACTGCCTAAAACAATACCCCTAATTTTTGGATTGTCTGCCAAGCATTTTTCTAATTGTAGTCCTAAATCAAAACCAGGCCGTTGCCAAGGCACCCATCCCATTTCGTCTCCCCAAATAGCTTTTGTAATGGCTTCACTGTTTTCTGCAGCAGCCACAGCAATGAGGGCATCTGGGTGCAAATGATCTATATGTTTAAAAGGGAGCAACCCGTGAAGTGGTGTGTCTATTGAAGGTGCGCGACTTTCCAAATCATAAATACAATGATTAAAAAGGCCAACCATTCGGTCTTCATCAGCTAACCCACCATAGACTTTCTTTAGATTTCGTAAGCGATGTGTATATAAACCAGCAATACCTTTTCGGGTGAGTGTTCCAATATCACCACCAGAACCCTTAATCCACATCACCTCCACATCTTCATTAGTCAGGGGGTCTTTTTCAATAGTTTTACAACTGGTGTTGCCTCCTCCATAGTTCGTAATTCTTAAGTCACTGCCCAAAAGATTTGAACGATAAAGAAATAATTCTACTTGATTGTCATTAAATGAAGCGGCTATTTTCTTATCCCACAAATAATTGACATGTTTGAATGTTTTTTTCATCTGGATAATGTCTCTATAAAAATAAGAAACTCACCTGCTTAACCGTGCCTAAAAAGGGTTTTTTTATTTGGGCAGATCAAAGGGCAGATTCATAATATCTGCCATGAAGTTCCACCATTTCTTAACTAGTGTCTGCGAAGAGATTTTTTGAGGAGTGGCTGAAGGGGTATGTTTTTGAATAACAAATAAGCTATCGGTTTCAGAATCAAAATAAATGGCATAATCTCTTATGCCCAAGTCATGAAGTAGGATTTTTAATTCAGGCCAGATAGCTTGGTGCCTTTTTTTATATTCTTCGGCAAAGCCAGGCAACAATTTCATTTTAAAAGCGTGTCTTTTCAAGAGAAATATGATTTAGTGTTAAATATCAAATAAAAAAAGACAGAATAAGGGAAGCATTTTTAAAAAGACAATCTACATGTTGCCACCGTAATTCTGAAATTCAACAACTAAAGGTTACTTAAGATAAATGAAGTACCTCTTTTTTAAGAATGGAACTGTTGATGCCGTCCCAAAGAGAAATACGGTGACGGAGTGCCGCTTCTGCCGCTTCAGTAGCCTCCATCCACTTTTCTGGATTTGCTCCGCATAGATTCATAATCATTTCATTGGCTAGAGGACCATGGCTGTCTCCATCTACCTCAATGTGTCGTTCAAAATAGTATATAGTTTGATCCATTTCTTGCTCATTATTACGATTCATTTTCTTTATCATCGAAATGAACATATCAGGGATCAAATCTTCTCTACCAAAAGTAAAAACAGATGCAATTTTATGAGTTTTGCCCTCCTCTATGATGGAAAAAGTAAATTTTAAAAAGTCAGAAATATATAAGGGTAGGTTGGATGCTGAAATAATGTCAAATATATTTTTACCATTGTTTAATTCTATGATAATCCTCTTAATCCCATTTGAATCGGCATTTACTTGACCCATGGCATTGAGATACATTTCAAAATGACTCATTGGAATACCATTTTTGTCAACATCTGTCTCCTCTCCCCACACTATTTCATTGATCAAACGCCCAGCTGAATTATTTTGTTTTGGCTGCCAAGGAATAGTGGTGGTGGTCAGGTCTAATTGGAGTTTTTTAACCAGTGACATGAAGTCCCAAACGGCATATATATGAGATTCCATAAAACACCTCAAAGCTGGAATTGTTTCAATGTTTTGATACAATTGGTGTTCAATAAGTTGTTGTTTGAACGGGGCTAGCCTGTGTATTAAACGTTCTATCATGGTCTTTTTCTTCTACAAGACCACAAATATAAATAATAAATAACTTGAAAATTAAAAGTTTGCTAATTTTTAAGAATATGAATGTGGTACTATTTGTCCAAGCTGTTTTTTGATAATATTTCTTTTTTTAACCAAATAGCACAGGCTTTTGGCCAATTTTTTTCGGGGTCTTGTATTCCAAGGCCATATCCGTGACCCCCCTTTCCGTAGGCATGTAGCTCAACATTAACACCATTTTCTTTTAACGCTGAAGCATAGACAAAGCTATTTTCAATGGGCACCACACGATCATCAAAAGAATGAGCTAAAAAAGTAGCAGGGGTGAATTGATCTACCCACTCTTCATTAGAAAAACGATAGATTTGGTCTGGTGTTTCTTGTATACCTAAAAGGTTTTTTCTGGAACCTCCATGATAAATGGATTTCTTGAAGCTGATTACAGGGTATATTAAAATTGAAAAATCTGGACGAGCAGAGACAGAAGAAGAGATGCTATAAACGGGATCATCATAATGTGTAGAGAGGGTACTGGCTAAATGACCACCAGCGGAAAAACCTAAAACTCCAATTTTATCTGACAATAATCCCCATTTATCAGCATTTTCTCTTAGAATCCGCATCCCCCTTTGCGCATCTTGCAGTGGCCCAACTTTTTGATCTTTCATAATCTCACTACTTGGCAACCTATATTTTAAAACAGCTGCTGTGATGCCTAAAGTATTAAGCCATTTAGCAACTTCAACCCCCTCATGTTGAACAGCTAAAATGGCATACCCTCCACCAGGGCAAACAAGAACAGCAGCTCCGGAGGCATTTTCCTTTGGGGCATGATATATAGTAAGGGAAGGAGAAGTAACTCGGCTTATTCGAGTGGGATTTCCCGCTTCGTCTTTAGTCTCAACCCGCTCAGAATAATTAGGGTTGATTATTTCATTTGGGACTCCTTTAGGCCATAAAGAAATTACTTGCTGTGCATTGAGCAAAGAGTAAATGAAGAAAAGGGCTATGCATAATAAATGGAGAAATCTCATACTATTCTTTTGTTAAAATTATTTCATAATTACCAGACCCGAGGGTGCTGATTGCTTTGATAGGAGTACCCTTTTTTTTATTACTTTTAAAAAGAACTAAATTGGATGTTTTAGCCAATGATAAATCAAGTTTGGCTTGGCTGTTGGCAGGGATACCAAATGCAAGTGTTATAGTGTTCTCATCCTGAGACCATTCAACTGCAATACGACCATACATATTTTCATAATGTCCTTTTACAAAGGAGAATTCCTCTGAAAATAAAGGTTTGAGTGTAAACTTTTTGAACCCGGGAGAAGATTCTTCTTTTTGAATGCCTAATAAATTATTGTACATCCATTCTCCAATAGCGCCATATGCATAATGATTATAAGAATTCATAGAAGGTGTTTGGGTGGAACCATCAGGTTTTAGACCATCCCATCGCTCCCAAATAGTAGTGGCTCCTTGAGTGACAGGATAAAGCCAAGAGGGATAGGTCTTTTGCAATAATAATTCAATAGCTATGTCATCTCTTCCATTGTTAGAGAGTACATGACATAAAAAGGGTGTTCCTAAAAAACCAGTAGTAAGATGAGTATTATAACTTTTTATGTTAGCCACAAGTCGGTCAACAGCCACAGGAATTAAATCTTCCGGCAATAAATCAAATTGTAATGCTAATACATAAGCTGTTTGTGTTTCTGAAATCAGTCGTCCGCTTGATGTTATAAATTGGAATTGATATGCTTTTTTTGCCGTATTGAGGAGCTTGGAAAAATGGGTAAAATCAGATTCAAAGCCCAAAACTTTTGCTGCTTTCGATAGAATATCAATAGAGTGTACAAAAAAGGATTGAGCGATAAGTTCTTTACTTGTTACAGCGGCGCGTCCGCTATTGTCGTCATTAGGGCGATAGAACAGCCAGTCACCGAAATGAAACCCTCCTTGATACAACCCATCAGAAGCTTGTTTTTCCATATAGCTAACCCATTTTTTCATACTAGGATATTGCAGTTTTAATGCTTTTAAGTCACCATAAGTCAAATATGCATTCCATGGTATTATTGTAGCAGCGTCAGCCCAACCAGCAGACCCCATAGCATCTTTTCCAAGCACATTAGGAACCACATGAGGAACAGAACCGTCCTCTCGTTGATCTAGTGCGAGATCAATTAACCATTTGTCAAAAAAACTTTTTATATTTCTATTAAATGTAGCAGTGTTGTAAAAGGCCTGTGCGTCACCTGTCCATCCTAGTCTTTCGTCACGTTGGGGACAATCTGTGGGTACATCTAAAAAATTTCCATTTTGACCCCACTCAATATTGTGTTGTAATTGATTAATCAAGGCATTCGATGTTTCAAATGAACCAGTTTTGGGAAGGGCAGAATAAAGAGCTATCGCTTTAAATTTTGAGGGATCTATCGTAGTGTCCCCTTCAATTTTGATATATCGAAATCCCTGAAAGGTGAAGTGAGGTTCATATATGTACTCCTTATTACCATTAAGAATGTAAGTGTTTTTTTGTTTGGCTGCTCTCAAGTTTTCTGTGTAAAATTCACCATCTTTATCCAAAATTTCAGCGTGATAGATGTGCAAAGAATCTCCGGCAATTCCACCGTGTCGAAATGCAACCCATCCCACTAAATTTTGACCAAAATCTAAGACCAAATCACCTGAAGGCGTGATAATTTTTTCTTTGACTTTAAAGACTTCTTGTTTTTTTATGAGTTCATTTGCTGTGGCAATGAGAGGAACATTTTCTTCTTGCACAATTGCTTTTTTACTTTCCTTTGACCTATATCCAAATTTGGTCCAGTTTGAATCAACTAAAAGGGCATTGAAAATTTCACCATTGTAGATTTCAGAATCTATAATTGGACCATGGCTATAGGTCCAAGTTTGGTCTGTGCCAATGGTTTGTTGCGTTCCATCTTGATAGTGAACAATTAGTTGAGCTCTCAAACCAAGTTGGTCTCCATAAAGATTTTTTTTGTCTCCCCAGGCCAAATAGCCACGATACCACCCGCTTCCTAAACTGACTCCTATGGCATTCTCTTTATTTAGAAGGGGGGTTATGTCATAGGTTTGATATTGGAGGCGATTGTCATAAGACGTCCATCCAGGAGTTAAAAAAGCATCTCCCACACGTTTGCCGTTAAGGTAGGCTTCATACATCCCTTTGGCTGTGATATGCAAATACGCACCCTCTATGGGCTTATTTTTTAAATTAAAATCAGTTCGAAAATAGGGGGACTTCCGTGTTTGATCGTCTTCAGTGTTTTGTCCGATCCATCGAGCACTCCAATCCTCTGCTTTCAAAAGACCCATTGACCAAAAAGCTTCTTGACTTAATAGAGGTTTCTTGGCTCCATTTGTCCAAACCTTTACTTTCCAGAAATAAGTTTTGTTAGATTCTAAAGAGGGACCTTGATAGTGAACATTTACATTTTTATTACTATCTATCTTCCCTGAATCCCAAAGCACCTCTTGGTCACTAAAATTTGCTTGCGTTCCAATCAAAAGTTGGTATTGAGATTGTGACATATTATAGGTTTTACTTTTTATTTTCCAGGCAAATTGCGGCTGAATATTATCAATCCCCAAAGGGTTTGTTTTATAATCAACAGTGAGATTATAGATTGCATTTTTTTGTCCCCAACTTAAACATGAGATAAGAAAAAGTAGAAAGGTGAAGTAATAATAAATAAAGGATTTCGATTTCATTGTTGGATACTAAATATTAGGTAAAAAGGATTTCTTATAGAGTTCTAAGGGGTGTTCTGGTTGGGAAAATATTTATTCAAGATATAGGCTGGTTGCCATTTATCAGGTGTTTGTTTTAAGGTTCTATAGTCATATTCTTTTGAAACAATTTTTGAAGGAGATAAATTAATCGTATCGTCTGTGGCTTCATGATGTTGCTCAAGCAATTGGAACATTTCATTTAATTTGGTTTGATGGGCTTCTGAAGTGGCTAAATTGTTGGTTTCCTGAGGATCCTCCTTAAGATTATATAGTTGTGTGTGATCAATTTGAGGATAGCGAATTAATTTCCATTGCTTATCCCTAACGGCTCTAATTGTATTTCTGTATGCTGTATACAGACTTGACCTCACACTTTGCTGTTTTTGATCAATTAAATTCATCAAAGAAAGGCCGTCAATTTCTTCTGGAATGGGTACTTCTAAGTATTGTGACAGGGTTGGGAATAAATCATAAAGATAAACTAGGGCTTCAGAGGTGTGACCTTTTGGAATTCCAGGACCACTTATAATTAGGGGCACCTTCATGCTGTGTTCATATAGATTTTGTTTGCCAAGAAGACCATGACTTCCAACCGCTAGGCCATTGTCTGCAGCATAAATAATCAAGGTATTTTCTAAAAGGGCATGTTTTCTTAATCTGGCAATCAAGTCACCTACTCGATCATCAATATGTTGTATAAGGGCATAATATTCAGCAAGTGACGATTGGATAACCTCAGGGGTTCGAGGCCAAGGAGCAAGAGTTTCGTCACGCACATTGAAGTTGTCAAAACGGAAGGGATGTAGGGGTTTAAAATTTTGTGGCAGAGGAATTTCTTTTTCTCCATAGGCTCCAGCATATTTGGGGGCTGGAGAGCGAGGGTCATGAGGTGCGGTGAAGGCAACATAGCAAAAGAAGGGGTTTTCTTGACTTCCAGCGCTGAATTCATCTAAGTAGTTTAGTGCAGCATCAGCAAAAAGATCAGTAGAAAAACTTTTTTCAACAGGGCCCCCAATAACTCGATTTTTATCCATCTGGCGAGCAGGCACCTTGAAATGATTACTCATTCCACCTAACATGATTTGAGCTCCTTTCTGAAAGGTGGCTTGAAAACTTGCTGCACCATTATGCCATTTGCCAGTTCCAAATGTTTCATAACCAAACTCTGCCAAATAAGCTGGAAGTGTAAGCACACCGTCAAGTTGATCGTAGACATGAAATAAGTTCTTACCACTAAGCAACATAGCTCTGCTTGGAGCGCAAATGGCTCCATGATGTCCACCCATCACATAGCAATTTTTAAAATGTACTCCTTGATGAGCAAGATCATCTAAGTGTGGGGTTTTGATATGTGGATTGGAAGCTACACCCAAGGCATCAGCACGCTGATCATCAGCAAAAATGAAAAGGATGTTAGGTTTTTTTTTTGTTTTTTTACAACCAAATGAAAGAAATAGTGTAAGTATAAAAACCGTCAAAGGGATAAGTCTATTTCTATGCATTTAATTTTGTTTTTATCGCTACTCTAAAATATACTTTTTTAAATTACCATAAACTAAAATTTCATACGATCTGTTGAATGATAATAAAATACCATAAATATAGAGGTTCAATAAGGCATCGAAGATAGAATAACCAATGGCTAGTTAATACAAAATAGGATTTAGTGGAGAGTCTATGATTTCTCCTATTTTTGCTCCTGGGCACCACGTGTGCCAATCTTTTTGCTGACCATCATTTTCAGGAGCCTTCAAATGCATATTTTTATCTATATAAATTACCGTCATTACTTTCCTAGTCTTGTGGGTCTTATTAGCTCCAGCACGATGGAATACCCATCCAGAATGAAAACTCACCTCGCCAATGTCAAAGGGTTCAACAACTGTCTTGAAATCAGAAACACGAAGTTTTTTATTCAAAAAAGATTCACTTTCATCACTAATGGCCAAGTCACGGCCCTCAATAATTTGGTGGCTTCCTGCGCTAAATTCAAGCGGGCCCATTTCCAAGGGGGTTGCTTGCAGGGGTATCCATGCAGTAATCGTTTTATCAGAATCCAATGGCCAATAATATTGATCTGCATGCCAGGGCGTAATGCCACCCTGTGCTTCTTTAAACAAGGCTTGATCGTGATACATTCGAACCCCCTCAACTTCCATTAAATCGGAAGCAATCTTAGCCAATCGGTAACTAAAACACAGCGATTTTACAGCATCAGACTCTCTCCATAAATTGAAGAGCTGTAAGAAAGCTTTACCATAAGTATCCCTTTTTTCAAGAGGAATTTCTTGTGTGTTTAAATGATCAACAACTTTTGAAATGATTGAATTGAAATGATCAATCAGTTCAGAAGAAAAAACATTTTTGAGTTTAATAAAACGCTTGTTTTTAAAAAAATCGATTTGTTTTTGAGTCAATGAATAGGGCTGTTTTAACAATTCAAACATAGACATATTATTTATATAGGTTTTCTGTCACTAGTTGGAGTGGCGAAAAGACTTGTGGATATGTGACAATATAGTTTTTAATAAAATTTTGTCTTTTATTTGTGTTCCTTAAAAGTTCTAAATCATGGCCTTAAATTAATAAAAATTGAACACCTCTATAATTTTCTTTACAATTTGCTACTACCTCAATTTCTAATTCTGCTACCTCGGGGACAAAAAGAGCCACTTGAATAATCCTCTTTTGTAATCTTTCATAATCATACCCTGATTTGTTGAGATAGAAATTACTGGCTTTGGAAAGCAACCCCCCGGAGCTTTGTTCATCAGCTTCAAGGGCCACACGCTTGACGTATGAATTTTTATCACCTTTAAAATAGCCACGACCTTTTTTTACAGTCAGCCAGCTAGGATTGGCTAATTTTTTTTGCTTTCGATGTTCCCTTTTAGATTGACCAGAAAGCAGAGATGGATTAATTAAGAAAACACAAAAAAAGAGGATTAAAACAAATACAGTATACCTAGTTCGAAAGGGCGAGGATAAAATTGAACATTTATAAGAATAGGGTGTGTTGGACATAGTGTAATTTTTATTAAATTTAAAAGAAACAAAACGACTACATCAAATGGAACGCAAAATTATTTTAAGCGAAAAAGAAATCCCTGATAAATGGTATAATATTACAGCCGATATGCCAAACAAACCCTTGCCCCCGCTTCATCCTGGGACTAAGGAACCAATAGGACCAGATGCTTTAGCACCCCTGTTTCCAATGGAACTAATCAAACAAGAGGTAAGTCCTGAAAAATGGATCGATATTCCAGATGAGGTGAGAAATATTTATAGTATGTGGCGGCCTACACCCTTATATCGTGCAACAAATCTTGAAAAAGCTCTTGATACACCTGCTAAAATTTACTATAAATATGAAGGGGTTAGTCCTACAGGATCACACAAACCTAATACGGCAATTGCTCAAGCCTATTATAATAAGCAAGAAGGTGTAAAAAAAATAACAACAGAAACAGGAGCTGGCCAATGGGGAAGCGCATTGAGTTTTGCCTGCCAACATTTTGGTATTGAATGTGAAGTTTTCATGGTAAGATTATCTTTTGACCATAAACCTTATCGCAAAGTGATGATGAATACATGGGGGGCCACAGTGCATCCCTCACCTTCAAATGCCACTGAAATAGGCAGAAAAATATTAGAAGAAAATCCAGATACTTCGGGGTCATTAGGAATTGCTATTTCTGAAGCGGTTGAAACAGCAGCCACAAATGAGGACACCAAATACGCTTTAGGCAGTGTGCTTAATCACGTCAAACTTCATCAAACTATTATAGGTCAAGAGGCTTTATTGCAGATGGAAAAAGGAGGAGATCTTCCAGATATCGTGATAGCCCCTTTTGGGGGAGGATCAAATTTTTCTGGATTGGCTTTCCCTTTTTTAAGATTAAATTTTGAAAAAGGAAAATCGATCAGATGTATTGCAAGTGAACCCTCTTCCTGCCCTAAATTGACTCGAGGAGTTTTTCGATACGATTTTGGTGATGTAGCAGGCATGACACCTTTGCTTCCAATGTACACCTTAGGGCATGATTTTGTTCCTGCACCTATTCATGCTGGTGGGTTACGTTATCACGGGGCAGGTGTTATCGTTAGCCAGTTACTTAAAGATAAGCTTATCGAAGCTCGGTCTCATGACAACGTAGAGGTCTTTTCTGCAGGAGTTGCTTTTGCTAAAGCGGAAGGCATTATTCCTGCTCCAGAAGCCACTCATGGTATTGCAACTGCAATTGCCGAAGCAGAACAATGTAAAGAAGAAGGAATTTCAAAAACTATTTTGATCAACCTTTGCGGCCATGGCAATTTTGACATGAAAGCCTATCAAGACTATTTTGCAGGAAATATCACTAAACATGAATTGTCGGATGCGGAAATAAAAGCATCACTAGCAAAACTAGAGACTCCACATATAGAGTAAACCAACAGGTGATAGTTTTAAATCAGAGAATATTCCGTTCTTTTTGGAAGGGAATGTTTTTTTGTTTACGTTATATTTGAACAAACATAACGCTTCTTATGATTACCGTTGAAAAGGCTTTATTAGAAATAAAAAAGCATAGTAACCTGCTACACAAACGTGTCAAAAGTCTATCCCTAAACGAAGCACTCGGTGCTGTTTTGGCTGAGACTATCAAGGCCCCTATTTCACTACCTTCTTTCAGACAATCTGCAATGGATGGTTATGCAATCCGTTGTCATGATAAAAAGACCTATAAAGTAGTTAGTAAAATCAAAGCAGGAGATCCGTTTGAATTTGAACTAAATCCAGGAGAAGCGCTTAGAATATTTACAGGCGCTGGTGTTCCTGACTCCGCCAATGCAATTGTAATGCAGGAATTAGTTGATCGAGATCATGAAACAATAACCACCCAAAAAGCTCCTACCATTGGTCAAAATATTAGAAAAATTGGTGAACAGATAAAGAAAGAAGATATTGTGTTTGAAAATGGTACTCAGCTGAATCCACCTGCTTTGGGAATTTTACAATCATTAGGGTTAACGGAAGTGAAGATTCTTTTGCCTCCAAAAGTAGCTGTCATTATTACGGGTAATGAATTAGAGAAAACAGGTAAACCCCTCCAGGTAGGGAAAATATATGAAAGCAATAGCATAGTCTTAAAAACAGTCCTCAAACAAATGGGCATTATAACTGATATTGTAGAACAAGTCGAAGATGATATAACAGCTACTCAAAATGCTATTGAAAAAGCCCTTAATCAGTCCCATTTAGTCTTGATTTCAGGGGGTATATCTGTAGGAGATTTTGATTTTGTGGGCCAAGCCTTAGAACAAATAGGGGTAGAAAAGCTTTTTTACAGAGTAAAACAAAAACCTGGGAAGCCATTGTTTTTTGGTAAATACAAACAAACGTTGCTTTTTGCACTTCCGGGCAATCCGGCTTCAACACTCAACTGTTTTTATGTTTTTGTTTATCCCTTATTACAAGCTCTAATGGGGAGATCATCTAGTGGACTATTGCGTATTAAATATCCCCTAGCAGATGATTTTGAAAATACATCTGATCGAGCTTTGTTTCTAAAAGCTAAAATTCAAAATGGCGTTGTTACACCGCTCACAGGACAAGCTTCTTCAATGATAAAGACCTTTGCCATGGCCAATGCCCTAGTATATATACCACTCTCAAAAAAAAAATTCAAAAAAGGAGAAAAAGTTGAAACCTTAATATTGCCCCATGGAAATTGAAATCAAACATAAAATTTGGATGGAATCTAACGGTGAATTATTGATGGGAAGAGTACATGCCGAACTGTTGCAGGCTTTACTCTCCGATCCTTCTTTCGCACACGTAGCAAAAAAGGTAAAAATTTCCTATTCAAAAGTATAGAAATTAATGAAATTACTGAATGAAAAGGCTGAAAAACCTGCAGTGCTCATGGCTACTGGAGGAAAGCAAGGGGGAAAAACAACCGTTACTCTTTTTGGCCAAAAACAACTAAACCACTACTGGGAAACCCACCAAAAATATCTCACTTTTTTAACAGAAGAAGTAAACCAAAGCCATCCAACCGATGATTGAAGGAACATCCTTGCTGTTATTTATACTCCTTCTTCCTGGGATAGCTTTTTTATATGCGAGTGTGGGACACGGTGGAGCAAGTGGTTACTTAGCGCTAATGGCTTTGTTTTCTTTTACTCCTACTTTAATGAAACCAACGGCCTTGTTGCTTAATCTTTTTGTGGCAGGAGTTGCTTTTTATCAATTCTATAAAGCCACCCATTTTAAAAGCAACCTATTCTTTCCTTTTGTCTTAACATCAATACCAGCCGCTTTTTTTGGGGGTATGGTTACAATTAATACCGTTGTCTACAAACAAATTTTAGGTTTGCTGCTTATCATAGCTCTGATAAGAATGGTTTGGCCTTTGGAAAATCAGAAAGTAGAATTTAGACCAATAAATAAAATTTTAGCAGGCTCATTAGGGTTATTGATAGGGTTGTTTTCTGGAATGATTGGTATTGGAGGCGGAATTATATTGACCCCTCTGATTCTCCTTTTCCGTTGGGGAAATGTTAAAACTGCTGCGGCTGTTTCAGCACTTTTCATTTGGGTCAACTCTGCTGCTGGGATGTTAGGCCAACTCAGCACAGGAGTGAGCCTTGAAGCTTATTCATGGCTTTTTGTTGTTGTAGCTTTTGGAGGAGGCCTATTAGGAAGTTACTTTGGAAGCCAGAAATGGTCACCAAAACGAGTAGAATATCTCCTTTCAGGCGTTTTATTATTGGCTTCTGTTAAACTTATATTCTTGTAAGATATGGAAATAAAAATGCGTTATTTTGGTCTTTTAGCCGAAACTCTTCAAAAAGAAGAAGAAATAATCACTACTAAAGCAAAAAACATAGGTGATTTAAAGAATGAATTGCTTAAACGCTATCCAACTTTAGAAAATAAAACATTTGTGTTAGCACAACAAAATTCAATTAAAGCAGAAGAGGAAAAATTGCTGGAACAAGAAGTGGCTCTTTTTCCCCCTTTTTCTGGAGGATGACACTATGGAAGACAGGTATACTAGACAAATTCGATTGGATGAGGTAGGAAAAGCTGGCCAAAAAAAGTTAACTGAAGCTAAAGTTTTAGTAGTAGGTGCTGGTGGATTAGGTTGTCCGGCATTACAATACCTTGCTGCTGCTGGAGTAGGCACCCTTGGCATCGTTGATTTTGATTTAGTTACATTGACAAATTTGCATCGGCAAATAGTATTTGAACAAAGTGATGTGGGGAGAAATAAGGCAGAAGCTGCGAAAGAAAAGTTAGAAAGATTAAATTCAAAAATCAATATCAATGCCTACACCACTTCATTTCAACTATCAAATGGGCGAGAACTTTTGCAATCGTATGACCTTGTTTTGGATGCTACAGATAATTTTGCATCACGCTATTGCATCAATGACTTTTGTGTGATACTGGATAAACCAATGGTATATGCAGCTTTATATAAATTTCAAGGGCAGGTGGCAGTTTTTAATTATAAGGGGGGTCCAACCTATAGGTGCCTATTTCCAACTCCACCAAAGCCAGATGAAGTACCTAATTGTGAAATGACTGGGGTATTAGGGGTATTACCCGGGCTACTTGGGGTTTTGCAAGCCACAGAAGTTTTAAAAATCATTCTAAATTTAAAAACCATTTTGTCAGGAAAACTATTGTGCTACGACTTGTTAAGTCACGAAACTAAACAAATTGAAATAAAACCAAACCCAGTTGCCATAGCCTCACTCAAAGAAAAAAACAGTCCTAAAGAGAAATTGCAATTGGATTGCAATGATTCTTTGCAGATAGATTTAATTTCTGTTGAAGACCAATCCAATATTGTTTGGGTTGATGTGAGAGAAAAAGGGGAATTACCCCTAGTAAGCCTTAACAATCAAATTCATCTTCCTCAATCAAAATGGGAAAAAGAATGGGAGTTATTAAAAAACGAAGAAACTAAAATAGTTTTTTGTCAGTCAGGACAACGCAGTAAAAAAGCCACTGCTCTATTTAGAAGAAAAGGGATTTTAAATTGCTATTCTCTTTCTGTAGGGGCAACAACTTTACAAACATGGAATCAAAAAGTAAAAAAATGAAAAAAGAGAGAAAAGATATTTTTGTTAGTGGGGCTATTTCGCCTAAACAAATAGCCAACTCTATTGGCAATCATGAAACTAAAACACATATCGGTGCTCATCAAATTTTTTTGGGACAAGTGCGTGCCGACACAATAGAAGGAAAGCAAGTTGCAGCAATTGAGTATACTGCGCACATTGAAATGTCAAACGCAATTTGTCACGAGATTAGAGAAAGTGTTTTTGATGAACATGACTTAAGCTGTATGCATATTCATCATAGTATAGGACTAGTCAAAACAGGGGAAATCAGTTTCTTTGTTTTCGTATCCTCTGCTCACCGAACAGAAGTATTTGAAGCACTCCCTAAACTAGTGAATCGGATTAAAAAACAACTTCCCATTTTTGGGAAAGAAATTTTTGAGGACCAAACTCACCAATGGAAAGAAAATAAATAAATTATGGTTGATATCACACACAAAAAGGTAACCCTCCGTGAAGCGACAGCATCAGCTGTTGTTCGGGTGAGTCGTGAGCAAACGATTCAGGCTATTGAAGAAAAGAAGGTACCCAAAGGTGATGTTTTTGAAATGAGTAGAGCAGCAGGGCTTTTAGCGGTCAAAAAAACACCAGAAATGCTTCCTGATTGCCATCCATTACCCATAGAATATACAGGAATAAACTATGAAATCAAGGGATTAGAAATTCATATTCAATGCACTTTAAAAACCATTTATAAAACAGGTGTTGAGGTGGAAGCTATGCATGGCGCAAGTGTAGTGGCTTTAAACCTTTATGACATGCTAAAACCCTTAGATAAAGGGATCGAAATAGAAAAGATTAAACTGATTGAAAAAAAAGGAGGTAAATCAGACACCCATACTCTTAAAACAAAAGTAAAAGCGGCAGTTGTGGTTTGTTCAGATTCCATATCTAAGGGCAAAAAAGAAGACCGAGCAGGCAAGGCGATTATTGAAAATTTGGATAAATGGGGCATTCCAATTGCTGATTATACCATAATACCAGATGAGGTAGATCAAATTAGATCAAAAGTTGAGGCCTATAAAAAAGAAAAGATTTCACTTATTATCTTTACCGGGGGCACGGGCTTATCTCCAAGGGACCAAACCCCAGAAGCCTTGCAACCAATTATAGAAAAAAGGATTCCAGGAATTGAAGAAGCACTTCGTTCTTATGGACAACAGCGCACTCCTTATGCAATGCTTTCTAGAAGTGTAGTAGGGATGTCTGAAGATTCGCTAATCGTGGCTTTACCTGGTTCTACCAAAGGAGTAGCACAATCTATGGAAGCCATATTTCCAGCTCTATTGCATGTATTTGATATCAATAAAGGTAAATCTCATTAACTCATGAAAAAACAAACAAAATTATTAGAAGACAATTTTAGAAGAAAGCATAATTATTTGCGCATTTCATTGACGGAAAGGTGTAACTTAAGATGTAGTTACTGTATGCCAGGAGGGGGTGTGCCATTGAGCCCTGCTTCTCATTTAATGACAGCAGAGGAAATAATTCTTATTGCAAAAGAGTTTGTCTCATTGGGGGTAACTAAAATTCGTCTTACGGGTGGGGAACCTCTAGTTCGAAAAGATTTTAATGTTATTCTTAAAGAACTTGCTCAACTTCCTGTCAAACTTACCATGACAACAAACGCTGTTAGTATACATAGACATTTGGAAATATTAAAATCCTGTGGAATGTCATCGATCAATATCAGTTTAGACACACTTAATGCAGAAAAATTTAAAAAAATAACATTCAGAGACTATTTTGACAGAGTGTATCAGAACATCATGCTTCTCATAGAAGAGGGGTTTGAAGTTAAATTAAATTCCGTTTTGATGAAAGGGATTAATGACAATGAAATTATTGATTTTGTCAAACTAACTAAAGAGCTCCCATTAAAGGTTCGTTTTATCGAATTTATGCCTTTCGATGGAAACCAATGGAATACACAAAAATTGGTTTCCTATGACTACATCATAAAAACCTTAAGCGGTCATTTTGGAACAGATGGAATTCAACGGTTAAAAGACGCTCCAAATGATACAGCAAAAAACTATAAGGTAAAAAATTTTTCAGGCCAATTTGCTATTATTAGCACAGTAACAAATCCTTTTTGTGAAGGATGCAACCGATTACGCTTGACGGCTAACGGATTTTTAAAAAACTGTTTGTTTTCCAATAAAGAGACAGACCTCTTAACCCCTCTGAGAAAGGGCGCACCTTTACAACCTTTGATTCAAAATACAGTTGCTAAGAAAAAAGCAGTTCGCGCAGGGATGGCCTCTCAAGAAGCGTTTGAAGATATAGATGCACACTCAAAAAATAGAAGTATGATAACTATCGGGGGTTGACTCTCCTTTTTAAGGCTTCATAAGCTTCTGGAGTATCGATATCTATTAATAGATTTCCACCAGAAATTGGAAGTATATTTTCATGATACTTTTTAGTAAGGCTTTTAGCCCCTTGGTCTCCTGTTAATTTCTGTAGTTCATCAAAATAATAGGCATCAAATAAAACAGGCACACCTTGCCAACCTTGATCAGATTCTGAAACGATAATTTGTTTTTGTTGAGGCTTGAATGCAGCCAACATTTTGTCCAAATGGGTTTTGTTTATTAGCGGTTGATCAACAGT
>CENX01180845.1_pt1 | contig 22415 bp, 18 predicted proteins | sample 361321 | NCBI WGS metagenome assembly CENX01 (sample SAMEA2619678, study PRJEB7988) | marine metagenome | isolation source: saline water (ENVO:00002010), including | reverse complement strand
AGCGTGGTACAACTTTGAAGCACTTAATATCCCAGACTGGCACCCGGCACGTGGAAATTTTGACACGATATTTGTTGACCTCGGTGAACCCGAAGAGGTTATGTTGCGTTCGCACACTTCACCTGTTCAAGTTAGAACAATGGAAGTTCAGGAACCACCTATATACATTGTTGCTCCTGGTAGAACTTTTCGAACAGATAGTGCTGACGCAACGCATTTGCCAGCTTTCAACCAGATAGAGGGACTCGTTATCGACAAGGAAATAACAATGGGAGACTTAGCAGGCACAATTGATTCTTTCGTGCACGCATTCTTTGGGCAGGAAGTGAAGTCTCGTCTGCGACCAAGTTATTTTCCCTTCACCGAGCCGTCTGCTGAATTTGACATATCAAGGGCCGATGGCTCCTGGTTGGAATTAGGTGGATGTGGCATGGTGCATCCTAATGTTTTGCGAAACTGTAAAATAGACCCTGAGGAGTGGCAAGGTTTCGCCTTTGGGTTTGGGATTGATCGACTTGTCTCCATGCGATACCAACTTGACGATATTCGTGAACTCGTCGTTAACGATGCTCGGTTTTTGAGGCAGTTCTAGGAGCATAATGAAGGTTTTGTTATCTTGGCTGAAAGAATTTATCCCTGATCTAGATGGTGATCCAGAAGAAATAGGGGAGAGACTCAGTAGTTTAGGGTTGACTGTCGAGTCTATGGAAACTGTTGGTAACGAACTTTCAGGAGTTGTTGTCGGAAAAGTTCTAGATTTACGTCCGCACCCCAATGCCGAGCGTATTCAACTTGTAGACGTTGATTTGGGTGATGGAAACGCAACGCAGATCTGCTGTGGGGCATTCAATATGGAAATAGGTGACATTATCCCGGTAGCAACTGTTGGAAGTGTATTGCCCGATGGAATGGAGATAGCTCAACGCAAATTGCGCGGAGAAATCTCAAATGGCATGTGTTGTTCGGCCGGCGAAATTGGTCTGGGCGATGATGAAGACGGAATCATGATCCTGTCTTCTAATAACCCTGATATCGCATGGCTTACCGGTAGTTCAGTAACTGATGCTTTAGGTTTAGAATTAGACATCCTTTGGGACTTGGAGGTCAACGCTAATAGGCCTGATGCTATGAGTATTTCAGGAATTGCTAGGGATTTGGCTGCTTCTTTGGGTGTGCCTTTCAAATTCCCCATGGACGAACTCAGCAAACCTCAAGTAGTCGCACAATCAGGAATTGAAATTGAAATACACGACCCAACCTTATGTGGACGTTTTTTGGCGTGTGTTGTGAAGGGGATAACAGTAGGTCCTTCGCCACAGTGGCTTCAAAACAGACTCATACATCTGGGCATGAGGCCGATAAACAATGTCGTAGATATCTCAAATTATGTGATGCTCGAACTGGGTCAACCGAACCACACATATGACCTTAAGAAAGTTAAAGGAAATCGGTTAGGTACTCGTAGGGCAAATACGGGCGAAAGCATAATGACGCTTGATGGCATTGAACGTTCGCTGACTGATATTGATGGCGTTATCGTTGACGGTGATGACGACCCTATTGGTATAGCTGGAATTATGGGTGGGGCAAGCAGTGAGATTTCGTCGTCGACAACAGAGATAATCATTGAAGTAGCATGGTGGGACCCACCATCAATCTCCCGAAGTGTAAAAAACCTTAATTTGATGAGTGAAGCTTCAATGCGTTTCCGAAGAGGGGCGGACTATGGGATTAACATGGAACGTGCCATATATAGGGTAGTGCAGCTGCTAAGTGAGGTATCTGAACCGGAGGTCCTAGGACTTTTACAAAAGGAAGGAAACCTTCCTGATTCAAGCCCTGTTCTTGTGCGTCCAACAAAAGTAAATAAACTCCTCGGGACATCAATTGATGATAAAACAATGACCAATTTGCTCAAATCTATTGGTTTTGGTGTTACGGCAAGCAGGGAAAACCTGGAGGCGACTGTGCCTACTTGGAGGTGGGATACACAAACTGAAACGGACGTGGCGGAGGAAATAGCTAGAACATTTGGATATGAAAGAATAAAAAGAACCGTTCCGCGTGGCCCCTACACAGGGCAGTTGAGTCGTTTCCAAAAAGGTAGAAGGATGGTAAGGGAGATACTCATTGGCGCAGGGTGTGATGAAGCAATGCCAATGCCTTTTCTTGCCCCTGGGGACTTACAAAAGGCTGGTCTTTCTGATAATGCCATTTCGATTTCAAATCCACTTGTTCAAGAGGAGTCGCTTCTAAGGACTTCTCTTTTGCCAGGTCAACTTAAAATCCTTGCTTATAATCAATCACATCGAGTAAAGGGTTTGAAGTTTTTTGAGATAGGGCACGTATATCTATCAAGCGCCAGTGATCAGATTTTGCCTGACGAGAGGGAATATTTATGCGTTTCAATTGCCGAAGGAGATGCAACCTCAGTAGTCGCCATACTTGATTTATTAAGTGCCACTATGGTTTTCCCGAATATGCAGCTTAAAGAACTTGAAATAGCTGGTTTGCATCCTGCTCGATCTGCTGAGGTTTTCATAGCGGGCCAAAGTCGAGGAGTGGTAGGCGAGGTGGACCCAAGAGTATTGCAAAATTATGGGATTGACGGTTCAGTTGCGTGGCTTGAGATAGACCTTGGGTCAATTCTTTCAGGTTCATTTGGTAAGAAAAGATACAGTAAAGTTTCAAAGTATCCATCAAGTGATATCGATTTAGCATTTGAGGTTCCAGAGGGCACTACATCTGCCGCTGTAGAGGGTTGCATAAGGAAAGCTGGGGGTTCCTATTTAGTGGGTCTTGAACTTTTTGACTCCTACAACCGAGACAATGGTGATGAGAGAATTCGAAGTCTTGCGTATAGCCTACGTTTCCAATCTAGCGAAGGAACGTTAACCGATAGTGAGGTTAGCGCATTGAGAAAAAATTGCATTGATGAAGTTCAGAAAAAAACAGGTTCTAAACTACGTGAATGAATAAATATGCGTAATTATGAATAAATATGCAAACAACGTATAGACTAATATAATGAAGCAAATAGGAATAATAGGAGCATCTGGATACACAGGCGTCGAATTATTGCGACTCCTCACTGCCCACCCCGATTTTCAGGTCAAAGTAGTCACTGCAGATACTATGGCTGGACACAGAGTTCATGAACTCTATCCAAGCCTCGCCATTGCATATCCAGATTTATCCTATCAATCTATGCAACCTGAGCTGATGGATGGACTGGACGCCGTATTTTGCGCATTACCCCATGGCGTGAGTCAAACTATTGTTCCTGATCTCCTCGAAAAGGTAGGTCATATCATCGACCTCGGATCTGATTTTAGACTCAAGAACCCTCAGGCATATGTCGACTGGTATGCTATGGAACATCTCTGCCCTGAACACCTCGCTAGCTCTGTCTATGGTTTACCAGAACTATTTCGAGATGAAATCAAGGATGCACATCTAATCGCAGCCACTGGATGCAACGCAGCCGCTTCTATTCTTTCCCTCGCCCCCTTTTTAAAGGAGAAGGTGATAGAAAGCTCGTCAATCGTCATTAATCTAATTACCGGTGTGAGTGGAGCTGGAAAACCGCCCAAAGACAACACCACCTTCTGTGCTGTAGATGAAAACGTAACACCATATGGTTTGCTGACACACAGGCATACGCCAGAGATAGAGCAAGCACTTTCAACATATACTGGGCAAGATACAAACGTACTGTTTACTCCTCACCTTGCTCCAATGAGCAGAGGTATCATCGCAACATCGTATGCGAATATTGCTTCCCCAACGAATACTGAAAGTGCGATTGAAACTCTAAAAGAAGCATATTCTAACGAGCCATTTATTTACGTGTCGGAGAATCCGCCTTCAACGAAATCAACACTAGGGTCAAACATGGTTCATATTACGGCCCGAGTCGATAAACGAACCGAAACTCTGATCTCCATCGTCACCTTAGACAATCTTGTAAAGGGGGCATCTGGAATGGCAATACAAAATGCGAATATAGCGATGGGCCTTAATGAAAAGCTCGGACTCCCCATAGCAGGCCTTTATCCATAAGATCATGCCTATTTCACCTCTAGCTCCCAAGAGTTTCCCAGAAATGCCGAATGTCCCAGGTGTTCAAATTTCAGTTGCTCACAGCGGAATGCGATATGAAAACAGAAATGATTTGTGCCTCTTTTCAATGGATGAAGGAACTACAGTAGCCGGTACCTTCACAAATTCACTATGTCCATCTGCGCCCGTGGATTGGTGCAAGACGAACCTCGAACACAGCGAAGCAAGAGCACTAGTTTGCAATGCAGGTAATGCAAACGCGTTTACAGGGAGTAAAGGCGAACAAATAACGATGGAATCAGCAACGTCCTTATCAACTATGCTCTCGATCCCGAAGGAACACATTTATCTCGCTTCTACAGGAGTAATAGGCGAGACCTTTGAACCCTACGAACTAACGAGCTGCTTTGGGCAAATGTCCAAGGAGCTAGGACAGTCAGGACCGGCAGCATGGTTTGAAGCTGCTAAAGCAATAACTACAACTGATACCTTCCCCAAAGGAGCAACGGCAAAAGTTCATGGCACAGATGCAGTTGTCGTAGGAATAGCAAAGGGAAGTGGAATGATCGCACCAGATATGGCAACGATGCTTGGATTCATTTTTACTGATCTTGCAATAACTCAAAACCACCTACAGAACGCAGTTCAAGAAGGTGTCAACGAGAGTTTCAACTGCATAACAGTAGATTCAGACACATCAACCAGTGATACTGTCTTAGCTTTCGCAACTGGGAAATCAAATGGAAATTGGGAAGAGAACTCAGAGGCATTCTCTTCTGCTCTTCAAACTGTATTCCTAAGCCTTGCACATCAAATTGTCAAAGATGGTGAAGGGGCTACAAAGTTTGTTGAGATAAAAGTCACAGGTGCTGAAACTGATCATGCTGCTCATAACATTGCAAAGAGTATAGCCAACTCGCCTTTAGTGAAAACAGCAGTTGCAGCTGAAGACGCTAACTGGGGTCGCATTGTCATGGCTATTGGAAAATCTGGAGAAAAGGCAAATAGAGACCTTCTCCGAATCTGGATAGGGGACGAACTTGTAGCTGAAAAGGGGCAGCAAAACCCTTCCTACAGTGAGGAAAGAGCTACACAGCACCTCAAAAACGATCAGGTAAAAATCCATGCTGATATAGGCGTTGGAACCAGCGAAGCAACTGTTTGGACGTGTGATTTAACTGAACGGTATATAGAAATTAACGCAGGTTACAGGTCATAGGAACGCTATGGAAGATCTACCAATAAGGAACTATCCACCAGAGGATCGTGCGCAGATTTTGATAGAAGCGCTGCCTTACATACAACGTTTCGCTGGGCGAGTAGTCCTCATCAAAATTGGGGGAAGTACACTTGTAAATCAGAACTTATTTGATCGACTTGCTGAAGATATGGTTCTACTGCATTCGGTCGGAATTGAGCCTGTAATTGTTCATGGTGGAGGTCCTCAAATCGGGGAAGAATTGAAACTTGCTGGCAAAGAGACCAACTTCATTGATGGGTTACGCGTAACAGACCAAGAGACTTTAGAAGTCGTTAAAAAAGTCCTGAAAGATCAAGTCGGGAGAAAAATAGTTGAGGCAATAAAATCTTTAGGTGGACCGGCCATTGGGTTAAGCGGAGAGTCAGAAAATCTCATCTCAGCTACTCATATAAACCATGACTTGGGTTTCGTTGGGCAAGTAACTGGCATAGCACCCGAACCCCTGCAGACGATAATAAAGAATGGTGAGATTCCAGTTATATCAACACTGGGAATAGATCATAAAGGACAAAGCTACAACATAAATGCTGACACTGCCGCAGGGGCGATAGCCGGTGCACTGGGGGTTCAAAAAGTTATATATCTTTCGGATGTCCCAGGGTTACTTTCAGACAAAACCGATGTAAGTACCCTAGTTTCGAGTATCACAATTCCAAAGATCAAAGAAATGCTCACCTCAAAAGAAATATCGGATGGAATGATACCTAAAATAGATTCGTGTATTAATGCCCTCCACCAAGGAGTCGAAAGTGCCCATTTGCTAGATGGCAGGATACCTCATGTAGTCCTTTTAGAACTTTTCACTGATGGAGGAATTGGAACAATGATTGTTGAGGAGAAGTAGATGTTATCACATCTTGAGAATATGGGAGATACGGGGGCTCTAGGAAACTGTCCTATCATGCCTACTTATGCGGCTCCAAGCATAATGTTCGTTCGAGGAGAAGGAACAGAACTGTGGGATAGCGAAGGGAAACGGTATTTAGATTTTGTGGGAGGGTTGGCAGTCCAGTCGCTAGGTCATGCAAATCCTGAAATCGCAGAAGTAATAGGAGAACAAGCGAGTAAATTAACCCAGGTTTCTAATTATTGGGCTACCGAGCATGCCCACCACGTAGCGGTAGAAATTGATAAAGCTATAACAGGAAAAATCAGCGATCCAGAGCCTGAAACCTACAATCCGGTGGGACAGGTTTTCTTTTGCAATTCTGGAGCAGAAGCTAACGAACTTGCATTTAAAGTCGCTCGGAAAGCAACATCGAAAGATAAGTTTACCGTCATAACTGCAGCTGATTCCTTCCACGGAAGAACTCTTGCAGCTCTTGCAGCTTGTGGTCAGCCACATAAACATGAGCCATTCGCTCCTATGCCTCAAGGTTTTGAACATGTAGCAAGAGGTGACCTGGCAGATCTCAAAGAAATCGTAGGCGAAAATACTGCAGCGATTCATCTGGAACCAATTTTAGGTGAAGGCGGAGTCTGGCCTCATTCTCATGAATACCTCACAGAGGCGGAACAAATTGCCAGAAGTCAAGATATTCTTTTCATGGTCGACGAAGTTCAAAGTGGACTATGCAGAACGGGAGAATGGTTCGCATTCCAACACTTTGACCTGGATCCAGACGTTGTCTGTTTAGCTAAAGCACTAGGAAATGGGTTTCCAATAGGAGCAGTATGGGTCAAACGGGAATTGGCCTCATCCTTTTCAGCAGGTGATCATGGAAGTACCTATGGAGGGAATCCACTCGGTACAGCAGTTGCGCGAAAAGTTCTTGAGATAATGAAGAGAGATAATTACCCCGAAAAAGCTCGACAGATTGAGGTAGATATTCGGGCAGGCCTTAACGGGTTGCCACATGTAGCCTCAATACGTGGTAAAGGAGCCATGCTTGCGATTGAGCTTGACGAAGCAATGAGTAAGGATGTGGCCTCAAAAGCTTCTCAGGATGGGTTATTAATAAATCCGATTACCCCTACAGCACTGCGATTAACGCCTCCTTTAACTACATCCATTGCTCAGATTCAAGAAGCAATACAGATAATGAAAGGGATACTCAATGGCTAAGCACCTACTTGAGATTGATGATCTTAGCAAAAACGATTTAGGAAAGATTCTTGAGATGTCCGGTCAACCCACAGGACGACAACTCACTGGGAAAGGAGCTGCTTTACTTTTTGAGAAACCTTCAAACCGAACGCGTAATTCAATGGAAATGGCAATTGTGCAACTTGGCGGTCATCCAGTGACAATACGACCTGATGAAGTAGGTCTCGGTGAAAGAGAGAGCATCGGTGATGTTGCTAAAACACTCTCTTGTTACCATTCTGTTATAGGAGCTCGCGTCTTCGCTCACAGAACTGTTGTTGAGCTTTCAACATATTCCCTCGTGCCGGTGATAAATATGCTGTCGGATGAAGCACACCCTCTTCAGGCTCTAGCTGACCTACTGACGATACAACAAGAATTTAATCAACTTAAGGGTCTTAAAATTGCTTATATAGGGGATTCGAATAATGTTGCGCGTTCACTCGCTATTGGATCCGTTATGGCAGGAATGGAATTTCGAATAGCATCTCCAAATGGTTACGAATTCACAAAAAGTTCAATCCAAAGGATTAAAGCAGCTGGTGGAGAGATTCTTCAAACCAACGAACCTGCAACTGCTGTTAAAGGTGCAAATGTTATCTACACAGACGTCTGGACATCTATGGGGCAAGAAAAGGAAAGCACTGAGCGGTTGAGAGACTTTGAAGGTTTCACCGTTACTATGGAAACGCTTTCTTTGGCTGATCCGGAGTCTATATTCCTGCATTGTCTTCCAGCACACCCGAATCAAGAAGTCACTCAAGAAGTTCTCGACTGCCCAAATAGCAGAATATGGAAACAAGCAGCCAACAGAATGAATTCCGCCAGAGGAGCTTTGATGTTCTTACTAGAGGAGGGAGAGATTTAGCATGGCACTAAAGAAGCAACGACAACATCTCATAACGCAGCTACTTGCTGAGAATTTTGTTAGCTCTCAAGAGCAACTTATTTCTCTTCTCAAAGATGAAGGGGTTAACGCAACTCAAGCGACTGTTTCTAGAGACTTAGATGATTTAGGGTCAGTTATGGTCAGAGTGAGCGGTGGTGCAATGGTTTATGCAATCCCTGAGTTGCCCAGTGAGAGACATGTTCACGAAAATCATCTAAGACGGGTTTTGGGCGAGTGGGTCGTTGAAATAGGAGTCTCACAGAATATAGTCATGATGAGAACGCCTCCAGGGTCGGCTCACGTGGTGGCTTCTGCACTAGATAGAGCTGGATTGGATAACGTTCTTGGAACTGTAGCTGGTGATGATACGGTCATGGTAGTAGCGAGTAACGCATGCTCCGGGGAAGACCTTTCTGAATCGTTACGAGAACTATCCGGACTAGAGCAGTAAAGGAAAATTATGGAAATAAATAAAGTAGTTCTTGCCTACTCAGGAGGACTCGATACATCAATCATCCTTAAATGGCTTCAAGAGACCTATGGGTGTGATGTAGTTACTTTCACAGCCGATATAGGCCAAGGTGAAGAAGTAGAACCTGCTCGAACTAAAGCACTCTCAATGGGGGTACCTGAGAGAGATATATTCATAGAAGACCTACAGGATGAATTCGTAAGGGATTTTGTCTTTCCGATGTTTAGAGCAAATGCTATATACGAAGGCGAATATCTCTTAGGAACATCAATCGCTCGACCTCTAATAGCAAAGAGACTTGTTGAAATAGCACAAGAGACGAATGCTGATGCTATTAGCCATGGAGCAACTGGTAAAGGCAACGACCAAGTCAGGTTTGAATTAGGGGCTTATGCGCTTAACCCTAGTATCCATGTCATCGCCCCATGGCGAGAGTGGTCGCTTGGGTCAAGAGAATCTTTAATGAATTACGCTGCTGAACACGGGATCCCAGTTGAAATGAAAAGAGGAAAGGAATCGCCATTTTCGATGGACGCAAACCTACTTCATATCTCATACGAAGGTGGCCCTCTAGAAGACCCATGGACTCAACCTCCGGAAGAAATGTGGAGATGGTCTGTAAGTCCTGAAGCAGCACCAAATGAAGCTACATTCCTTGAATTGCAATACGAGCAAGGAGATATTGTTGCAATAAATGGAGAGGAGATGACTCCTGCCAAAATCCTCCAAAGTCTTAATAGCATTGCCGGAGCAAATGGAATAGGACGGTTAGACATAGTAGAGAATCGCTATGTCGGCATGAAATCAAGAGGTGCTTATGAAACCCCAGGCGGAACTGTAATGTTAAAAGCACACAGAGCTATTGAAAGCCTTACCCTTGATCGCGAGGTTGCTCACTTAAAAGACGAACTAATGCCTAAATACGCGAGTTTGATTTACAACGGTTTTTGGTGGAGTCCCGAAAGGGAAATGCTGCAGGTAGCGATTGACCATACTCAACATCAAGTGAATGGTGAAGTAAGAGTTAAACTTTTCAAAGGAAATGTTGAAATTGTGGGACGACGAAGTTCACAATCACTTTTTGATGAAAAGATAGCAACCTTCGAAGAAGATGATGGTGCATATAACCAAGCTGATGCAGAGGGATTCATTAAACTTAATGCACTTAGACTAAGAACCCTCGCCTCAAAAAGAGCTAAAGATTCATAAGATGCTGGAGATAAATAATGGATAAAGACCAGAACTCACAAGGGTTACCGCTTTGGCATGGAAGATTCAATGTGTCTTCGGCAGATGTACTAAGGAACCTGAATTCAAGTATCGGGTTTGATGTTCGTCTATATAGAGAAGACATAGCCGCTTCAAAAGCGCATGCGAAAATGCTAGAGACGATAGGGATATACGATGAAGTTGAACTAATCGAAGTCCTTAAGGGCCTTGAAGAAGTGATGGCAGAAATCGAAAGCGGGAGTATCGTTATCTTGCCAGATGACGAAGACGTGCACACTCTCGTCGAACGTCGTTTGACAGAAATCACCCTAGCAGGTGCGAAACTCCATACCGGGAGAAGTAGAAACGACCAAGTAGTTACTGATCTGCGCCTCTGGACAAAACGTGTTTGTAGTGAAATAGTAAGCGAACTTATTTCTTTCCAAGAAACGCTAGTTGCAAAAGCCAAATCGGTTGAAGGTCTTATGATGCCTGCCTACACCCACCTACAGCAGGCTCAGCCGGTGCCGGTCGCACATCATCTGCTCGCTCATGGTTGGGCGATCTCAAGAGATATTCAGAGGCTCATCGAGTCACGAAACAGAGCTGACGTTTCTCCTCTCGGCGCCGGGGCACTCGCAGGCTCCTCATTGCCATTGGACTCTCATAGCGTGGCGGACGAACTTAAATTCTCGACACTCTTTGCCAACAGCCTAGACGCGGTCTCAGACCGTGACTTTGTAGTTGATGTTCTGTCAGCCATTTCACTTCTCGGTGTGCATCTTTCTCGTTTAGGAGAAGAGGTGATCCTATGGTCAAGTACTGAATTCAACTTCGTCGAGTTGGATGATGCATACGCAACGGGCTCTTCAATGATGCCACAGAAAAAAAATCCAGATATAGCGGAGTTAGCTAGAGCGAAATCAGGGCGACTAATCGGGAACTTAACTAGTTTGCTTGTATCACTTAAAGGAATCCCACTCGCCTACAATAAAGATCTTCAGGAAGATAAAGAAGCGCTCTTTGACTCTGTGGACACAATTCTTAGCTTATTGCCTGCGGTTGACGGGATGTTAGAAACAATGACATTTAACGCCGAAAGGTTAAATGATCTGGCTACTTCACCATATATGGTGACCACGGATATCGCCGAATGGCTAGTGCTAAAGGGCATTCCATTTAGACAGGCACACGCATTAGTCGCTGGGCTTGTTCAAGAAGCATTATCTACTGGCGAAAGCTTGCAAGAACTCGTAGTTGGTCACGAACTTCTTGGGGCTGAAGCAGCGAAATTGTTTGAGAGCGACGTTATCGCAAATATCAAAAGTACACATGGAGCAGGAAGCGTTAAGCAACTAGCGGATCAACTTTCACTGTTTGAGGAAAACATCGCTAAGAATAAAAAAAACCTATGAGCTACAAACACCAAATAAGAATTAGGTACGTAGATTGTGACATGCAAGGGGTTGTATATAACGCACATTATCTAACTTTCATTGATGACGCCTTCGACTGCTGGATTAGAGAATTCGATTGGAATTTTGAACAGAAATTAGAAGCCGAGATTATGCTAAAAGCAGCACATATTACGTGGCATAGTCCAGTTAAATTCGGTGACAACTTGTTAATAGAGTCCCAAGTCACTCGGTGGGGTAACAGTAGCTTCGATATCACTACAAACGGACTCGTATCAAGCAAAAGTGCTTTTGAAGCAATAGTTTCTTACGTTTGTGTCGATCCGGTTGACTATAAGCCAATGGGAATACCTGAACTTCTAAAAACTCATCTTCAAGTAAGTTAGGAGATAGTTATTTCCTTTACATGGAAAAGTTCTCAGACTATTGGACCTAAAGCGGAATCTCTTGATAGCGCAATCAAAGAAATAAATGCTGTACTCCCAACAAGTAGAACCTCGGAAAACGCAAAATCTCAAATTTCTAAGTTTCTCGCAACACATTCAGATGCTTTACACAGAACCTGCTTGGATGGACATCTGACTGGATCAGCGGCAATTATTGACCACACTGGTTCGAAAATTCTCATCATGTTACATAAAAAGTTGCAAATTTGGATTCAACCTGGTGGCCATGCAGACGGTGACGGCAATCTTGCACGTGTAGCGCTTCGTGAAGCTCGTGAAGAAACGGGCATTGAAGGGTTGCAAATACTCACTCCGGGTATAGATTGCGACGTGCATCTAATACCGGAGCGTCCAGGTGAACCAGAACATCTACATTTTGATGTGAGATATTTAATTCACGCTCCAAAGAACAGTTGCATCCAGAAGAATCATGAAAGTGTCGAAATGCGGTGGATGGATTTTGATGAGCTTATTCAAATTTCATCCGATGACAGTACGTTACGCCTTGCAAAAGTTGCATTTGAAATAGCTAACGAACAATTTGGAGTAGGTGATGTAAGTTAGCTCTTGACCCTGCCGGTAAGATAATGCTATGCCGTCACAGCATTGGAAAGCTCTCGGAGTCCTAATTAGTCTTAGCGCTTTGGCTATTTCATGTTCCTCTGACTCAAACCAGTCTTCAGCGCCGATTGTATCTGATAATAGCAACCAAGAAATCTCTACGTCCTCTCAGAGCCAGACCGATGCAATTTCCAAAACTGAAGACAAAGAAACTCCCATATCCTTTGCAAATGAGATTCTGCCAATCATCCAAAATGCATGCGCATTATGCCATACAGGCAGAGGACCAGGCGTCCCCCACGCTAAACTCGACACCGCAGCAGAGGTCTCGGCGTACGCATTCGCCATCGGAGCAGTTGTTGAGACAGGGTTTATGCCACCGTGGCCAGCTTCAGACCTGAGTGTCCCTTTTCTTCACGATGCGAGCCTCGATGTCAGCCAAAGAGAGAGCATTGTTGCATGGGTTCAATCAGGGGCGCCAGTCGACGTGGAAGGGACTACACAGCTAATACCAACTCGAGACGTTCCATTCCTCAAAACATACGATCAAGAACTTATTGCAGATAATTTTTATGATGGAGAAATCGGTCAGCCAGATGAGTATCGCTGTTTTATCTATGACCCTGAATTAACAGAAACAAAATACCTGACTGCGTATGAGTTCATTCCTGACCAAACTGAAGTTGTCCATCATCTAGTCGGATATAAAGTTTCTGCAGAATACCGGTTAGCGGCAGAGCGGAAAGATGCGCAAGAGGGTCAAGGTGGTTGGAGTTGCTTTGGGTCTACTGGTCTTGCAAGTGATGAAATCTTGACTTTTTGGGGGCCTGGAACTGGAGCAATCCAATACCAAGATGGACTTGGACTGAAAATGGATCCAGGCGATTTCTTTGTTATGCAAATCCATTATCACTACGACGTTGAGGCCCCTGAGGACCGCTCCACCTTTCGCGCAGTCTGGTCAACAGACAAAAATACAAAACCAATCCAAGTCCAGACCTACACTGCACCTGCAGAAATACCATGTGCTGAATGGGAAGAAGGGCCATTGTGTGATCGGGATAATGCATACTTGTACGCTCAAGCACAATATGATGGGATAGTCCAAGCTGATGGAATCCTAGAAGAATGCGGCTACACGCCTGACGACTTTGCTCAGATGACGAATGGAATAGCCTCTTCGACTTGTGACCAGCCAGCGCGCTTTGAAGGGTATATATCAAGCGTACTTGGGCATCAACACAATATCGGCGCATCCTTCAGAATGACTCTTAACCCTGAAACGCCTGATGAGTTGATATTGCTTGACATCCCCGATTGGGATTTCGAATGGCAATTCGCATACTATCCAGTAGAAAAAATTTATATTGAACGTAATGACATCATACGGCTTGAATGTGTATGGGACAGGTCTCTTAGACCCAACAATCTCGAGCCAAGCTATATCCTCTGGGCCGACGGGAGTAATGACGAGATGTGCTTTGCAGTTATCATGAGTTACCAAAAGGATTAAACTCAAACTAGAATGAGGATGTCATGATTCCCAAGATTATTAGCGCAGACGACCACGTTATTGAACCTGCTCATGTCTGGCAAGACAGAATGCCCAACAAACATAAGGAACATGCCCCGAAGATAGTCATCGCCCCACAAGGAGAAATGACACTTAATGATGGCGTGTGGCTAGAAACACCTGGGAAGGGTGACAAGATGGCGGCATGGTGGCATTTCGAGAATAAGCGCTATCAGATTAAACAAATGGTTGCTTGTCCAGGTATTCCTCCGGAGGAAGTGACTATGGAAGGCGTCACTTACGATGACATAGCCACAGGATGTTACGACCCAAAGGCCCGCCTGGCTGACATGGATATAAACCATGTTGAGGCATCGTTGTGCTTTCCTAACTACCCAAGATTTTGTGGTCAACTATTTTCTGAAGCAGATGATTTAGATCTTGGCTTACTGTGCGTGCAGGCATACAACGACTGGATGATAGACGAATGGTGCGGCTCCAGTGAAGGTCGGTTAATCCCGTTGTGCATCGTCCCGCTCTGGGATGCCGAATTAGCTGCTCAGGAAATATATCGAGTAGCGGAAAAGGGTTGTCGCGCAGTCGCATGGTCTGAACTGCCGGCTTGGCTTGGTCGTCCTGGTCTTCATGGAGACTTTTGGAACCCTTTCTTCAAAGCATGCGAAGAAACCCAAACTGTAATCTGTATGCACATTGGGTCCGGAACGAAAACAGTGCAGACCTCTCCTGAAGCCCCAACAGTAGTAACCGCTAACTTAATCGTGTGCAACAGCGCAGCGTCCATGATTGATTGGATATTCTCCGGAAAGTTTGAAGAATTTCCAAATCTTAAACTTCTCTACGCAGAAAGCCAGATCGGTTGGATTCCATACTTCGTTGAGAGAGCTGACGATACATGGAAGACCCATCAATGGGCGCAAGGCGAAAAGCGACTACCCAAACCCCCATCTCATTATTACAAAAAACATGTCTATAGCTGTTTCTTTAAAGACACTGTGGGGATTGACCTTCTTGAAAGGATAGGTGAAGATAATGTCCTATTTGAAACTGATTACCCTCACCAAGACGGAACTTTTCCAAATACTCTTGCAATAGCTGAAGATCTTTTCGGTCACCTTGAACAAGAAACTATCGATAAAATTGCAAGAAAAAATGCAATTAAACTTTTCGGCCTAAACCTCTAATAAGGGCTATATGGGATCACACTATAAACCCACAGATCAGCATGTAGATCAGGTTTGGGATACTCCAACTCATTCCGAAATCGTAGATTTGACAAAGATGCACGTCGAAGCAATGGAAGTCACAGACGATGACCTTGTTTGGGTTCAAGCGGGAATGCATCACGTTCTCCTGACAACTATCGGTCGGAAAACCGGAAATGAGCATAAAGTTGCCCTACCAACATGGAAAAACACTGATGGTGATCGAATAGTTGTCGCTTCATTCGCTGGTGCCAGCAGTAACCCCTCATGGTTCATCAATTTGAAAGATAAGAAAGCTAATCCAAGAGTGAAAGTGCAAGTTCAAAATGGAAGATTCTGGTCAGAACCTGAAATCCTAGAAGGTGATGAAAGAAGCGCGACATGGAATCAGCTGTGCGCTGACCGAGCATGGTACGAAACCTATCAAGGCAAAACTCAAAGAATTATTCCATTAGTGAAATTGCCTGAAACTGAACCTATCTAAGCTAGCCCTCTAGCTGATCTTTCATTCCATCCAAAACCATCTGCATACTTTGGCCCAGCGACAAAAGCCTTTTCTTTATGATCTTGCTTTCTATTTCAGGTTTCTCTGCAATAATTCTCGTCAATCCTGATTCCCCTGGACCTAAAATTACCCTATGCCGAATGCGGATAGATCCACCTAAATCTATGAGTTCATACCTCCATCGAGCTCCTGGGAAAGAGATATCTCCAGTGCACCAGCCGAAAAGCCATCCTTCATCGTAAACGTCAATAACGCACTTCGCTGTCCAGTCCCCAAGATGTTCGTTCCTATTTCGCCCAGTAAAGGTTGCTCCTATCTCCGGACCAGTAAATCCTTCATCCCAGTCAGCCCCCACAAATTCGGAAGAAAATTTCCCACCGAAATTAATGTCACTCATCAGACTCCAAGCATCTTCTCGTCTTGCTGCGACGTCTACCTCTACAGCCATGCCAGGGCCATTCAAGAATGAGAAAGGGATGTCCGGCCCATTCTCAAATGTTAATCCATAGGTATTAAAGTACGTTATCTCGCGTGATGGGGTTCTCGACACGGCTTTAAAATCAGTGCCTTTCGTCCAAGCTACAGGAAACATGGCAATCTCAGTTGTAGCTGAAGGCAATCCTAATACAGATTTCAGCTCATCAGATTCAGCCAAGATCGCAGTTGTCCAAGCAGTTCCTAAACCTCTAGCCCGCAAAGCCAAGCAGAAACTCCATGCACTTTGAATTACTGAATCAAACAAACCTGGTCGCCCTGAATTATCATGAATTCCGATTATTGAAGGCACTACAATTGCCGGCGATTTTGCTAAATTTTCAGCAAGAAAAGCTGCAGAATTGAACATCTTTTCATTTGGGTGACCTGTTCCGGCCAAACGTTCTCTCGCGTGAATCATCCAGTTTCCTGCAGTCTTTAAATATAAATCTGCAATCCGTTCTTTCTGCCGGCTGTCAGTAATGACTGTCCAACGACGAGAGCCTATATTCCCCCCTGTAGGTGCCTGTTCTGCTATGTCAATGCAATCCAAGATGAGTTGGGGGTCAACAGGTCGCTCAAAATCTAATCGAAGTCTAACTGACCGAGTAGTTGAAAGTACATGATCAATGATCTTAGGGTCCATATCCACCATTTTGTTTTATCATCAAAAGGTCATAACGCAGAATCATGACAAAAATATACGGCATACTAGAAATGTGTTCAGGATTCCCATTGAGAGTATTTTCGATCCGCAGATTACCGAAATAAATAGACTCCCCATGAGCGTTCCTTTGTCATCTTTTACTTCACTCGCTGAAGCAAGGAAAGGAGGCGTCTCCGAAAACAGAATTATGCTTGATGGGCTATGGGATTTCATACTTCTTGAGTCATTTAATTCTCTTTCCTCTGACATGATAAGCGAGAATTCAAAGGCAAACGGATGGGATAGCATCCAAGTTCCAGGCGCATGGACAAGGCAAAATCAAATTGATAAACCTCACTACACAAATATAGTTATGCCTTGGAGTGGACTTGAGCCACCGAATATTCCGACACTAAATCCTACGGGTGTGTATAGGAAAGTATTAAATGTTTCCTTGGATTCTAAAGAGAAAAAATATGTTCTTCATGTAGGGAGCGCCGAGAGCATGGTCTTAGTTTTCTGTAATGGAACATTTCTTGGATTCGGGAAAGATAGCCGTTTACCAAGCGAATTTGATATCACCAATTTTTTAAAAGATGGAGAGAATACACTGTGTTTAGTCATTCCCAAATGGAGTGATGGGACATGGATTGAGGATCAAGATCACTGGTTCCATGGTGGTGTGCATAGGTCAGTATGGATAGAGAAGAAAAATGTATTTGGTATAGATGACGTCCATCTAACCTGTGACTTCGATCCAGAAGAGCAGATTGGGATACTGAAAGGAGTTGTTCTTTTAAGCGGCGCTAGAAAAGGCTGGACTTCAAAACTAAAATTGGAGACGCTATCAGGGGTAACTTTAGCGGAGTCTGGGGATACTAAAGTTCCCTTCCCTAATTCCTCCTCACCACTTAATGAACTGCTTGACGCCTATAGTTTTCTCGGCCGGCGAACATTGTTTGAATTCACGAACCTAACTATCAAGCCTTGGACTTCAGAGACACCAAACTTATACAACGTTTTTATTGAACTATTCGATGAAAAAGGAAAATGTCAAGAGGTGGTTAGTCAGCGAGTCGGTTTCAGACGAATTGAGGTTAAAGAGAGAGAACTGCGTGTCAATGGAAAAGCGATCATCATCCATGGCGTAAACCGACATGACCATCACCACGTAACAGGTAAGACGCAAAATATTGATGAGTTGAAGCAAGAGTTAATATCTATGAAATTGCATAATATTAATGCGATTCGCACAGCACATTACCCTAACGACCACAGAGTGCTTGATCTTTGCGATGAAATTGGACTGTATGTGCTTGACGAAGCGAATTGTGAGTCCCATGCAAGGTTAAGGTCTTTGGCATTAGACCCTAGGTATCATCACGCAATCGAACAAAGGACGAAGCGGATGCTTCAGCGCGACCGCAATCATCCTTCAGTGATCGGGTGGTCACTTGGGAATGAGTCAGGTTTTGGACCAGCCCAGATTGCGGCTGCTGCTTGGGTAAGAAGTGAAGACCCATCAAGGTTTATTCACTATGAAGGAGGTTTAGAACACAGATTCTCACTCAACGGCCCAAATGGATTCGAGAACAGTAAGCAGCCCCCAAAGGATGAGGAGCGCTTGACAACCGATATTGTCTGTCCGATGTACTCGCCTCTAAAGGTCATTTCAGAATGGGCTGAATGGGCGGATCAGACGAAGCAAGATGAGAGGCCACTTATTCTCTGTGAATTTTCCCATTCAATGGGCAACTCAAATGGATCTCTAACAGAGTATGTTGACGCATTCTATGAGCACCACGCATTAGCAGGAGGGTTCATATGGGATTGGAAGGACCAAGGGCTTTTAGAAACCGATACAAATGGAAAACCATATTGGGCTTACGGTGGCCACTTTGATGACATCCCAAATGATGTGAATTTCTGTATTAATGGTTTAACAGCACCCGATGGGACTCCACATCCAGCTCTGACGGAAACAGCATGGGCTTTCAGGCCCATAACAGCTTCAAAAGCAAATGAGAAAGAGCTGGTAATAAACAACCGATCAGTATTTAGCAACCTGTCTGAATTTAATTGTAAATGGCAAATAGAGGTTGAAGGAACTGTTATCAAATCCGGAGAATGGATGTTCGAGGCACAAGCAGGAGAAACATTTAAAACGCCATTGCCTGCGACTCCTAAAAATTTGACAGGAGGTGATGTCTATCTAAACCTTTCATGGCACCGCTTGTCCTCTCCCGAATGGACCAGCTCAGACCATGTTGTGGCTTGGGATCAAATCCTGCTTGAAAAGGAGCCAACGCTTACATTGGAACATGCTCTTAGGAAAGGCACACCAATTCTACTATCGCCTAAAAGGACCGCAATAGAGAATTTTGATATTGAGTTGCCAGATTCCAACAAAGAAGGGGCAATTTATTACAAGGGCAAAGAAGTACTCTCAAAGTTTCCACACGGTTGTTTCTGGAGGCCTCCAACAGATAATGACGGACTTAAGCAGGGATGGATGGCCGAAGTCACTGGAGCTAGAAGAAAGTGGATTAGTGAAGGGTTGAACAACTTGAGGACCTCTAGCGAGATACATCTACTCCAAAGCACAGGCAAGCATGCGTCAGTGCTTGTAACGAACGAATACCTAGGCGTCAACGCGAAAGCAACCCACACCAGCCATATTTACGTAGAGGGTTGCAATATGTATTTCAAAGAGTCATTCATTATCCCCGACGAATGGGATGACCTGCCGAGAGTTGGTATCCAATTTGAAGTGCCCGGACACTACTCACTACTAGAGTGGTTCGGACGTGGTCCACTTGAGTCATATCCGGACCGTTATCGGTCGCAACTTGTAAGTAAATGGGACTCTCAAATTAGTGAGCAATATCACCCCTACGTTCTTCCCCAAGAAAATGGAGCCCATCAAGACACGAAATGGTTCAAGCTAAAGACAGCGGCAGAAGAAGAAATCATATTCCATATCCCAAATGCAGATTCATTTTCAGCAAGCTATGTCCATGATAAAGATTTAACAGAAGCCCTTAAAATATCTGACATATGCGACAGTACTAACTCTGAGGTTCATATTGATGCCGCAATCCGTGGATTAGGGACAGGCGCATGCGGACCTGACACGCTAAGCGAATTTAGACTTAGTCCAGGTGTCTACCAAATATTGTGGATCTTGCAAGTATCTTCAAGCAAGCCTTAGACATCAAGCGGAACTAAGCACTCACGAATTTTATTAGCTTTGGCGAATTCGTCAACCGGATCGGTCACCCAACGTGAGCCCTTCTTGGTAACAGTGAATGCTTCATCTATCCCATCACGAAACTTCTCCGCATATCTATCCCGATCGTCAAGATATATGGAGTAATCCGTTAACCACAATCGTACTAATTCCCCATCTCGGGTGCTTTCGTTTGGGGCAATGTCACTTAAGTTTGCGAGCAAATCACGATAGATTGCCGTCCCTCTATCGATCTGGTCAGCCCTTTCCTCAGGTGAAGCAGCACTAAGCGCAAATGGGATTTCCTGAAGTTGTTTCTCTGCATCTGTGCAAAGGGCTTTCGCTTGTATAGCGAAATCAGAATTATCTAGTTTATCCGGATGCCCACTTGGGGCTAGCGGGGACAAGGCCCAGATCCAGAAGATGGCAATTATCAGCAGAAGCAGAAGAGAAATGCCCCTACCTAAAGTGAATCTGCGAGAATCGTTGCTTTCAGGTCGAGTAGAGTCGGTAACTTCGTTCACTCTCTTAATGATGGTCCGTCGGAGAGACAATTGCCAAACGCCCGAGATTTCCAGATTTTGATTTAATAACGCCATAGTTGATAGCAAAGAGGTCTAATGTCAAGCTATGAGTAAATCTAACTTTCTGCACGAATTAGACGAACGTGGATTAATCCAAGACACCACGGAACGCTCTTCTCTAGAAAAGCGCCTCAATGAAGGACCCATAACTCTTTATCATGGAATTGACCCTTCTGCTCCGAGCCTTCATATCGGCAATTTTGTTGGAGTTCTTATGCTCAGAAGGTTTCAGGATGCTGGTCATAATCCTGTTGCTTTAATAGGCGGATCAACAGGGATGATTGGAGATCCTGGAGGAAGATCTGAAGAACGAAACCTCCTCGATGAAGAAACACTAGAAAATAATCTAAGTGGTATTCGTTCACAATTAGAAAATTTAGTGGACCTTTCTAGCGCAACATTAGTGAATAATTTTGACTGGACAAAGGATGTGAATGTCCTTGATTTTCTTCGGGATGTAGGCAAACATGCCACGATAAATCAAATGGTAGCAAGAGATTCTGTTCGTTCCCGGATGGAAGGTACGCATGGAATCAGTTTCACAGAATTCTCGTATATGCTCCTGCAAGCATTCGACTTTTGGTGGCTATATGAAAACCACGGGTGTGAGCTACAAATTGGAGGATCCGACCAATGGGGAAATATCGCTCAAGGTGTGGACCTTATCCGAAGGAAAAGCAGAGCAAGCGCCTATGGATTGACATGGCCTCTTGTCACCCGAAGTGATGGACAAAAGTACGGGAAATCTGTTGACGGTGCTGTCTGGCTAGATAAGGAGTTGACACTTCCTTACGAGTTTCATCAATACTGGCTGCGTGTGGATGACCAAGACTTAGAACGGTTCCTTCTACAACTAACTCTCCTTGACGTGGATGAAGTATCTGAAATCGTGCTGGAGCATGCCAAAGCACCAGAAAGACGTTTTGGGCAAAATAATCTTGCGGACGAGATTACCAAGCTCGTTCACGGAGAAAAGGCAGTATCAAACTCAAAACTCGCGGCCCAAGCACTCTTCGGAAACGAAGATCTAACTGAACAGATGTTTGAGGCACTTACTGGGATCGTTCAAGAGACCCCAGTCAACTCAGCTCTTCTCAACGAAGAAGAGGGCCTTCTTGAAGTCCTTGTTCAAAGCAGCCTCGTAGATTCAAAGGGGGAAGCTAGACGACTAGTAAAGCAGGGTGGAGTTTCAATTAACAGAAATAAAGTTGCTTCTACTAAAATAGGCCACCAGCAGGCTGTTGGTGGTAAGTACGTTTTATTGCAAAAAGGCAAGAAACAGAGGAATATTCTAGTAATTTCCGATTAGGATACCAAGTACAGTTGTTTTGACTTGTTAGAGCAATAAAAAGAACTGGATAAATATACAGAAGACGTTGAACTTTCTGCAGTTTGTGGGTAGATTCAACCTTCGCCCCTGATGTTGCAAATTCGCAACTAAAAATCATGGGTGTAATCCGGCTCCGACATTGTCGCCCGGAAGCGCTTGCAGCGAAGACTGCGAAGCTGCTCTTTGAAAACGGAAGAGAGGACGAAAAAGCCAGTGCGGGAGGCGCGCAGGTCTTTCTTGAGACCCGAGCGCCAACCTTCAATTCCACCACCTATAAAAAGGTGGTACCCGCACAACATATATAAATATGAAAGACAACGTGTTCTCATTAGAGACACATGTTTTGTGCCAGTCAGGTAACGAGGAAGCCCCTCCGACCCTGGCTCTCCAAATCGCACTCCCTGTCAAGAACTCCTTACGGAGTGCAGGGAAATGCAACTGATTTCAAAGATCATTAGATCTGAGATTTTGACGGAGAGTTTGATCCTGGCTCAGGACGAACGCTGGCGG
>CENX01420107.1_pt1 | contig 22444 bp, 18 predicted proteins | sample 361321 | NCBI WGS metagenome assembly CENX01 (sample SAMEA2619678, study PRJEB7988) | marine metagenome | isolation source: saline water (ENVO:00002010), including | reverse complement strand
GGGATGATCATGAAATATTCTAACCTTCTGACTAACGGAGCATTAAGCCTCGTGCTGTCTCTGATTTCACTGGGTGCGGCAGCCAACAATATTGGCTCAGCACAAATTACTGGCATCCACAGTACTACTTTTGATGGGCCTATTAGCGCGTCAAACCCCTCTAAGCTTAATGGCGGAAGTGCAGTAGTATTTAACGCCGTAGGAACTACTCATGGTGGTGTGACTGAAACAGGCGTAGGAATTTTGAAATTCAATGGAGACACTCTTTACCTTGGCTCTGTAGTTCTTCCAGATATGGACGTAGTTATTACCTCGGGTGGAGTAACCAATGTACAAGTTTCGGGTGCATCAATGAACTTATCTGCGCCTAAGTTTGATGCGACTTCTGGTTCATTCTCTGTCGATGGAGGCGCTAACGTAGTAGCAGATGTTTCTGCCTTTACTGATGCGACGGTTTCTTGCGCAGGTCCTGGCTGCCCAGCGATTCCGTTTTTGAATTTAGACGGCTTGAATTACACCTTAGATGGGAGTTTGACTCCAGCAGGCGGTGATACCTTAACCTTAACTTTAGAAACCAATAACGGTTCATTATTGAGTGTCGAAGTCGTCACTGAACCTTTAGAAGTTACAGCTAATGTTGCTAGCGTTGAAGTGCTTGGCATCCACAGTACTACTTTTGATGGGCCAATAAGCGCTTCAAACCCATCAAAGCTAACCGGAGGTAGTGCAGTTAGCTTCAACAATGTTGGTACAGCAAATGGAGGGATTACAGAAACCGGTACTGGCGTAATATACTTCGATGGAGATAAGCTTTCCTTAGGATCTTTCCTACTTCCCGACCAAGACATTATCATTAACTCAGGCGGTATTACCAATGTTTCTACAATGGGCGGATCTATCAGTTTAAGCACCCCTAAAGTTGACAGTACACCTGGATCATTTGCAGTTGATGGTGGTACCAATATTGTTGCAGATTTTTCTTCATTTAGTGATGCAACAGTTTCTTGCGCAGGTCCTGGTTGCCCAGCCATTCCATTTTTGAATCTTGATGGCTTAAATTATACATTAACTGGTAACGTCACCCCCGAAGGAGGAGATGTGCTAGTTCTTACATTGGAAACTAATAATGGCTCATTATTAGCTGTGCAAATTACTACCGAAGTAGCTGGTCCTGAAGGAGCGAATGTACCCTTCCCAGTTTACGGCCTAATGTTACTTGCATTAGCTTTGGTGGGATCCGGAATCCGCAAAAAAGTAAGCTAATAAATTTTCACAAGGTATAATTTTTAGTTATACCAATTAAACGATAGCTCTTATCGAGTTATCGTTTTTTTTTGTCTTGGAATCTTGTACCATGCTCGATTACCCAAAGAATTATAATAAGGCCTACAAAATGTTGTGCAATTCTCTTAACCACAAGAAACTCTGCCGTTACAAGACATGTCTGGCTATTTTTTGCTCTTTTCTATCTTTGCTATTAATTGCTCCACTTAGCTACTCACAAGTACTTGAAGAAATAATTGTGACATCGCAAAAACGTGCAGAAAGCTTGCAGGATGTCTCTGTCTCAGTTACCGCATTATCAGGTGAAAAGCTGGCTGACGGGGCAATAGCCCGCTTAGAGGAAGTAACGGCTTTCGTACCCAACTTCACCCTGACAGAAACAGGTATTGGCACCAATATATACATTCGCGGTATTGGGTCTGGTATCAACCAAGGTTTCGAGCAATCGGTTGGCATGTACTACGATGGGATCTACTACGGTCGAGCGCAGTTGGCTCGCTCGCCTATCTTTGACCTTGAGCGGCTTGAAGTTCTGAAAGGGCCACAGGTTACCCTATTTGGCAACAATAGTATTGGTGGCGCCGTAAGCCTCAACTCTGCCAAACCAACCGATTACTTTGAAGGTTCTGCTAAAGCTTTATATTCTCCAGGCCATGGAGAAGAAGAGCTAAATCTAATCCTATCAGGACCTGTTAACGACAATCTTAATGCACGTTTAGCCATTCGCAAATATGACATGGAAGGCTATGTTTTCAATGAAAACCGGAATAGAAAAGAGCCGCAGCGTGACTACTTGACCTCGAGATTAAGTTTTCAATTTTTCCCTGAAAACGGAGCCTTTGAGGCAAACCTTAAGCTAGAACACTCTACTTTCGATGTTGAAGGTCGTCAAATTGCTATTATACGAGATGAGCCAACTAATTTTAGGGGTACAAGCCAATATGCCTTAGTTAGGCAACCGCGCTTTGGTGGCAATCCTTCCGCAACAAACCAAGACCCCAGCAATCTCGGATACCCTAACTGGTTAGACCTAGCTGAATTAGCTAATGGTAATTTTGTTATTAATGATTTTGGGGAAGCCCCAAATTTAGCTCAAATTTATAGTAGTGCCATCGATTATCCGAATCTTGCTACTCCAACTTATGATGACGATTTAATTTATCAAAGCCTTAATGGCCAGGATGTAGCCTTTCCATATCAACTAGAACGCCGAGGCTCAAACAAAGACTTCAGCAAAAACTCCATCGATAACGCTACTTTAAACATTGACATCCCACTAGAGGAAGGAGATTTAAAACTTATAACTGGTTATTTGGATTACAGCTATGACGAGCTCTGCGATTGCGATTTTACTGGTGCCGACCTGATTGAATATGAATCCAATGAAAGTTACGAGCAATTCAGCCAAGAGATTCGTTACACTTCAAGTACCGGCGATTTTGTTGATTATATTATTGGCGCCTACTACCAGAAAGATAGTCTAGAGTTTAATGATTATGTTGTGGTGCTAGATGAAAGCGCGCTAGAGGAAACACTCACCTTCATCTTTTCACAAACAGATCCCGATAAAGTAGATGACCTTGTTGGCGTTTCAGTACCAAGAGAATTTAATGTCGACAGCGAATTAATTGCTGGATTCGGCCAAGCCACTTTTCACTTCAGTGATGCTACACGGCTTATGCTAGGGCTTCGAGAATCAAAAGTTACCAAACATGGTTTCCGTGAGCTCACATACAAGCAACAAGATTTGGTAACACCACTTGATGACACATTAGATCAGTTTGGTAACAGTCAATATGATAGCGTTAGTTTTGTATTCGATGCAGCGCTGACAGTCAATGCTCATCGATCAAGTAGTAAGCGCGTTGAGAAACGTACCTCCTGGGCCATAATATTGGAACAAGACCTCAATGAAGATAACATGGTTTATTTGTCCGCAGTTAAGGGGTTTAAGGGTGGCGGTTTTGATACCCGCTCAAACAACCCAGACAACGCATTCGATTTTATTGACCGAGATGGTAATAAAATCGACATGTTAGACCCTGCCAACAATATACCAACATTTTATTCACCAGGAACATTTGAATTTGAAGATGAAGAAGCGCTAGCATATGAACTTGGACTAAAATCTCGTATTGGAGATCGCGCCGAAATCAATGTTGCCTATTTTTATACTGATATAAAAGGTTTACAACTCAGTATTTTTGATGGTGGTGTTGGTTTTAATGTTTCCAATGCTGGGCACGCTGTTACGCAAGGAGTTGAAATCGAAAGCCGTATTTCACTAACCGAGCATTGGTTTATGAATGCAAGCCTTGCTTGGATGGAATTTGATTATAAAGATTATAAAGATGGACTCTGTACATCTAGTGATATACTTTCTTTTGAAGATGACGATCCTACCACACAGCCAATCAACTGTACGAAAGTTCAAACATTTGTGCCTGGTACAACAACACCAATATTTATACCGCAGGCTGACCTTACTGGCTCTACTAATCAATATGTAGCTAGCTACGCTGGATCAGTAACTGTTGAGTACCAAAATAACCTAACTGATAAATTGCTTTTTAAAGGTAGTTTAGATGTCAACTTCACTGACGAATACAGCCCAGCTCAAAATCTTGACCCTGATCTACAACAAGACGGCTATGAGATCTATAATATTCGACTAGCAATAATCGATGATATTGATGATAAATGGGAAGTCGCCTTGATGGGACGAAATATTACCGATGAGAAAATTGTAAGTTATGCAAATGATGTCCCATTAGCGACAGGTATATTCGGAACTAAAACCTCTTATGGATTTATTCAACGAACCGAATCATGGGCCATACAGGCAAAATATAATTTCTAAATAAAAACCACGTTGGGATAATAAAAAACCCCCTAAGCAAGCTTAGGAGGTTTTAATATAAATCTATCACTCAGAAGCAAATTATTCAAAAAAATAACCCTAGTATATTTTCTGAAAATAAGCTACTGGCTAAGAAAAAATTTACACTTTAACAATTCTGCCCTAAGACAAAAAATTTATAAAGGTGTAACGTTTTCAGCTTGTGGACCTTTCTGGCCGGTAGTGATAGTGAATTCTACTTTTTGACCATCAACTAAAGATTTAAAACCTTCAGCTTGAATTGCACTAAAGTGAACAAAAACGTCTGGTCCAGACTCTTGCTCAATAAATCCGAATCCTTTAGATTCATTAAACCATTTAACTGTTCCGCTGACTTTATCTGACATGGTGTTTCCTCGTTAATACTTTTCTTACTGTTACGTTTAGCCTCTAAAAAGCTTTAATAACACTACTGATTTTAAGTGCCTGAGCAACAAGGCCCAAGCGGTTACGCTATCACTTTTTTCTAAAGTCTTAATCAGTACGAGCTAAACGCGGGGCGAAAAAAACGTCGAAAGGATTACAAACCATGAAAACTGTTTAAGCTATGCACACTATACGACAGTTTTTCAGGGGGTCAAGTTAGAAAACATTAAAAAAGCGAATAAGTACTGCGATTGAACAAAAATAGGCCATTTTTTCTAAAATTGGCTATATTCAACGTGATATATCGTCAAATATGGCCGTTTAGCTATTATTGTGGCGGGACAGAAAAGCCGTCTAGCACCGGCGTATAGCCCTCACCAAATTCACTTTCTAAACTGCTATGCAGGCCATCTAGGCTCCATTTTTGTTGCCCTTCTGGATTGATATGCGCTTCTCCGAATTCAGGTCGCTTCAAGCGATTGACTTGATTACCCCAAACCACAAACACTTCGCCAGCGATATGGCCCGCTTCAGGAGATGCTAAATAGCCAACCAGCGGCGCAACATTCGCAGGGTCAAAGGCATGAAAGCCCTCTTCTGGGGGGGCAAACATCGCAGCTGTGGGACCTTGCATGGTCATATCAGTCGATGCTCTGGGCATAATTACATTACAAGGAATACCGTAGCGAATCATTAACTGCGCCGTGCCCATGGTCATCGCCACGATACCGGCTTTAGCGGCCGAGTAGTTGGGCTGGCCGACTGAGCCAAAAATCGCTGCCTCAGAGGCCGTGCTAATCATTCGGCCGAAGACTTGCTCTCCCGCCTTGGCCTTGCCACGCCAATACGCCGCTACATTACGCATATTTACAAAATGACCACGCAAGTGAACTCTTACCACGCTATCGAACTCTTCATCACTCATACCAAAGATGGTTTTGTCACGGCAGTAGCCGGCATTATTGACCATAATATTAATATCGCCGTAAGTCTCTAGCGCAACTTTCATTAAGTTGTCGGCATCGGCCGTTTCAGCACAATCACCAAATACTGCAACGGCCTCGCCACCAGCGGCTTTAATTTCATCAACCGTGTCATGCGCAGCCTGCTCGGCATCAGGGCGATCAATATCATTAATCACGACGCGTGCCCCCTGGCTGGCAAGTTGAATCGCTTCCTCACGACCTAGACCTCGACCAGCACCAGTAATAATTGCGACTTTGCCTTCAAGATTTCCTGTATTTACTTCAGACATTCAATGCTCCCAAAAATAATGAAATTGGCCGTTGATGCGCGCAAAACAGCCTTACTGTTAGTGATAATTATAAGCGTTTTTACAACCGCTCAATAATCGTGCCTGTGCCGATCGCCGAACCACAGCACATAGCGATTAATGCCGTATTTTTATCTTGTCGCTCTAACTCATGGAGGGCCGTACAAATTAAACGCGCACCGGTTGAGCCAACTGGATGACCGATCGCGATTGCGCCACCATTAACGTTCACTTTACTCATATCGGCATCAAACACCTGCGCCCATGACAAGACGACTGCGGCAAACGCTTCATTGATTTCAAACAAATCAATGTCGCTCATATTCATGCCTGTCTTTTTAAACATGTGCTGAGTCGCATCCACTGGGCCATCTAATAAATAGTAAGGATCGGTGCCCACCGTGCAATCAGTGATAATCCGCGCACGTGGCTTAAAGCCTCGCGCCTTGGCTTCTTCAGCGCTCATCCATAATACTGCGGCAGAACCATCGGAGATTTGCGAGGCATTGCCGGCGGTATGAATACCACCCTCTAAAATAGGCTTTAATTGCGATAAACCTTCTATAGTTGTATCACGCAAACCTTGGTCACGGCTGACAGTCTTTGTCTCGTCAGTAGGCGTGCCATCATCAGCTAAACACGGCGCATCGACTGGGCAGATTTGACTATCGAAGCGCCCCTCGTCCCAGGCCACTTTGGCTTTTTGCTGTGAGCTTAAGGCAAACTCATCGACCATTTGACGGGTTAGTCCTCGATTTTTAGCGATACGCTCAACCATCGTAAATTGATCTGGCGCCGTATCCCATGGCCAATTAGGCGGCTGATAATAACCGGGACCATTATAGACATTTTGACCTAAACCAACGCGGCTCATCGCTTCAACACCGCAGCCAATACCAATATCAATCCGACCCGTTTGCACCATAGCCGCAATCGCATGATTGGTTGTTTGCGCAGAGCCGCATTGATTATCAAAGGTGGTGCCACCCGCGGTATAATCTTTACCCAGCGAAAGCCAGGCATTGCGGGCAATATTACCCGCTTGCTCGCCAGCCTGGGTCACGCACCCCCCCGCTACGTAATCCACATCACTGTAATCTATCCCAGATCGCTTAACTAAGGCATCTAATGATAAAGCTAGCAAATCAACGGCATGAAAACCATGCAAATCACCCACAATGGGCTTGCCTCGACTAATGGGGGTTCTGACGGCTTCTACGATAACGGCTTCTGACATGATATTCCTCGCCTCTTTGGACTCATTTATAGTGATTATATTTTTCTACTTCTTACATAAGGACCATGGTTAATTCATAAATTAATGCTGGCCGCTCCTCACCAACAACATGTACATGTTGCTCAAGCGTAATACGTGTATTTTTTTCGGTGACCTCGATCGCTTTAATCCGACTACGGGAGTGAATAGTGCTACCCACTGTGACTGCGCCAGAAAAACGTAAACGGTCAGAGCCGTAGTTCATCATAAAACTATAACCGCTAATGTCACCGATCAAACTCTTTTCATTCGGCATTTTAGGCAGCAGTGACAGAATCAAAAAACCATGAGCGATGGTGCAACCGTAGGGGCTTTCTTTCGCGCATTTCTCTTCGTCGACATGCATCCACATGTCATCACCCGTCATTTCAGCAAAATCACTAATTAATTGTTGGTCGATGGTAAAGCTGCCACTCCAATCACTGAAGTCACTGGTGACCAAGCTTTGCAGCGCGTCGTTATCTTTAAAATCGATTGTCATAATGACCTCTCTGACTTAATCATGTACGGTGCTATTTTTTGTCTATCTACTATTATCTATCCAGCGAGTATTCCCTAATCATTTAAGCAGAATGCGTCGAGCCATCGACGCTTGGCCCTGTTAGGTTAGCTGCATTCATCTCATGACTTTCTGTTTCAGCCTTTACTTTTTGTAAATAATCTTTAGGCATACGAATAAACAGGCCTTCGCAGCTCGCGGTTAATGTATCGCCGGCATACATCTCACCACGGAGAATATTTTTTCTGCCCTCAACGCGATGAACCCTTCCATAGAGACGTAATTCCTGTGCTAGCGGTGTTGGCTTAATATAGCGCACTGACAGCGTGCCGGTAAAACCCGGCTGATCCGTTAACTTTTGGCCCATGCCTAAAAAGTCATCGAACAAAGCCGCGACAAATCCACCGTGGACAAAGCCGGGCGGGCCTTCAAACTGCCAGCCCATCGTCACTTTGCCATGCACTTCGTCACCAGCGATCCAAAGATGCAGAGGCGCCGTAATCGGATTACATAAACCAGTGATGGAACTGATCTCGTGACTGACAATACTGCCCTCTTGAAAGTGGTCTTGGTCAGGGTCCATGTGTGCTAATTTACCCAGTCGCTGCGGTGTTTCCGCCAAGCGATCGGCCTGCTCATTGATTAATGCGGTCATCGTCTCTAAGGTGTTGATGTCGGCAGAACTAGTCACAGCCAACTCATTGATTCGCCTTAGAGCTGTGCCTAAATCGCGTCGAGCGGCCCATTGCGGCGTCGGTGCTACTGGCGGCTCTTCATAATCATAAGGGCCTAAATAAATTGCCATAAAATCTCACTGCATATTGGAGGTGCAAAGGTTAGATCCAAAAAATTTTCCCGGTTTTGCACCAGTCAATCGGTTCTCCATGGTAGACTAAACATGACCAACATCGATTGATCAAACTTGAGGCTGGACGACATTATCAACTTTACTCTCCTCCTAAAAACGTCGATTAATAAGCCAATTTTTATGAAAGAGTACGGTATCAATGATTTAATTAGTGGACAACCTTATCGCTAACCACAATCCGTTGACAATGACCGCTTCAGCCAATCATCCAAAGTAGCGACCGGTTCGCTCAAAAGGGTCAATAAAATGAGCATAATTAAGATATCAGCACTTATTGATCAAGTCGCAAAGCGTCTATAACCAGACATTCTGTAATCGAAAGGAGTAAACCCTTGGTCCAATATCACAGCATTATAGATATGATAGGCAACACACCTCTGGTGCGATTAAAACAAGCCTCGGAGATGACCGGCTGTGAAATTCTCGGCAAGGCTGAATTTTTAAATCCTGGTGGTTCAATCAAAGACCGAACGGCCCTAGGAATTATCCGCGACGCTGAACGATCAGGCGCACTCAAGCCTGGCGGCACGATTGTCGAAGGGACTGCAGGAAACACCGGTATTGGCTTAACTATTTTGGCTAATGCGCTAGGTTACAAGAGCGTGGTCGTGATGCCCATGACACAAAGTAAAGAAAAAATTGATTCGCTGGAATTATTTGGTGCTGAATTACACCTCGTGCCGGCTACTGCTTACAGCGACCCTAACCACTATACGCACTCTGCTGGCAGATTGGCAGAAGATCTAAATAGAGACAAACCTGAGGGAGTAATCTGGGCCAACCAATTCGGAAATACTGCAAATCGTGATATTCACTACACCACCACGGGTGAGGAGATTTGGCAGCAAACGAATGGGCAGGTTGATGGCTTTATATGTGCAGCAGGCACCGGCGGCACGTTAGCGGGCGTCGCCAAAAAACTGCGCGAGCATCGAAAAGATGTCCATATAGGCATTGCAGATCCGATGGGCTCATCGTTATATGAGTATTTTAAGTATGGTGAGTTAAAAGCTGAGGGCAGCTCAATCACAGAAGGGATTGGGATTAGTCACGTGACTAATAACCTGGGTGAAACGGATATAGACCACGCCTACCAAATTACTGATCAAGAGGCCCTACCCTTAGTATTTGATCTATTAGCGAACGAAGGGCTTTGCTTAGGAGGTTCTTCGGGGATCAATATAGCTGGCGCTATTGAGCTGGCAAAAACACTGGGGCCTGGCCACACGATAGTCACAATACTTTGTGACTATGGCACTCGCTATCAGAGTAAATTATTTAACCCTGTGTTTTTAGAAAATAAAGGTTTACCCGTGCCTGAGTGGTTGAAAATAGGATAAGGCTTTCATTACCTATTACTAAAACTCATAGGCAATTCTCGCATAGGTCTCGGTATCTAAGTGATCCTTGCCTAAAGGTACCTGCTCCGTATACTTAGCGTCCATACCGACATTGAGAGCAACACTCGATATCAACTGTGATTTGATATTAACTCCTAATCGACTAATCGTATTTTTATCACCACCTTCAATATTTAAGTATTGCAAGAATGTAGCCGTCTCGCTCATTTTCCATTGATAGTATCCACCAACACGCAGCGTCCATTCTTTTTCATTAGATTGTGTTTCAAATCCATTCACGCGATAACCCGGACCGACTTCCAGGCGCAAGTCATGCTCGCTTGTTTCAACTATCTGCTGACCATAACCCAAACCAATACTGGTCTGATAATCAAAACCACTAAATCGGTCATCCTCACTAACCAATAAAATAAAAAGAGATTTACCTTCAGGAAGCTTTTTATCCGCCTGAAGATCAACACTATACTTCTCGGCACTGGTATTTTGATTGCTAGAACTAGACAAAGTGGCTAACGTGCTCTTATAAGTCCAACTTGCCGTGTCTTTTAAGAAGGTTAACTGGCTATTTATCGTCTGGCCTTCCGAGTTACCAGAGGTGCTTAATAAACCGAACTCCAATTCCACCACTATAGAATCAGAATGAGCGTGCATAGAAATGAGTAATAATATAGGAAAGAATAGTCGCATTTATAATTGGCTCTATTCTAGAACAAGCCAAGCAATGAATCGACTAAGAAAACCCAAACCGATAACAACGGAAATTAACATAAACATCATTAGGCTAACACTAAAGGGCTTTCTTTCCACAGAATGAATTGGAGCAGATAAATACTTTTCAACGCGGGCAAGGTCTTTTTCTGACAATTGAGCCTGATCAAACTCAACAGAATCGGCATCTTGCAATGCCTTTTCTATATTTGAAACTGGCTCTTGAGGGGTAAAACTTTGGTCTTTGCTCATATCTAATAACCTAAAGACTGAATAATCCAAATACTATAATTTAAGACTCTGTTTCTTCAAGTAGAGTCGGTATATCAATATATACGGCCGAACTCTCTGTGTCGATCGCTGATAAGAAGGGTATTTCAGCCACAAGTGGCGCTACTATTTTTTCCTTCAAAGTTGCAATATTTTCATGGTTATAGGGCATATCCGATGAAAGATGATTTGCCACCCATCCAGCCAGTTTCAGGCCACTTGCTTCAATAGATGCAACTGTTAACAGTGCATGATTAAGACATCCTAACTTTAGACCAACCACGAGAATTATCTCACACCCCAATGGTTCGGCTAAATCAGCAACCGTCTTTTGATCATTGAGAGGCACCAACCAACCACCAGCGCCCTCTACAACTACAATATCAGCTGGGGAGTCAATGATTGATCTGCAACGCTCAACACACTCAGAAAAACCAATTTTTCGCCCCTCATTCGCCGCTGCTATGTGAGGTGCTATGGGTTGTTCAAAGAGATACGGGTTGACGTCTTTATAACTGTCTTTTTGACTAGCGGCGACTTGTAGCATCAGTGCATCTTCATTAAAAAATCCATCCTTCAAATGGATCCCTCCTGCCGCAACAGGTTTAAGTGCCGCAGTCAAAAATCCTGCATCCGTGCATGCACTCAATAATCCTGTTGCAAAAACTGTTTTGCCCGCATCTGTATCGGTCCCCGTAATAAACCACCGCTTTTTTGTCACTGTGATAATTTCCTTAATATACTAAAAATTTCTATGGTCGCTTAGTAAGTTCCAAGTATACAACTCGATAAGTTAGTGGGTATTGATTTTTATTCGTCTTAAAACTTTGATAGGCTTCAGAAAATCTTTTATATTTATTTTTACCCAGAAAACCCTGCGCGCGCTGGGAATTCATATTATGCGCGCCAATTTTTTTAACGCTTTCAAGTAAGTCTCTTAAATCATCAAAATATTGAACCTGGTCAACCTCATGACAATTATCTAAGGCCAATCCAGCTAGCTCACAACTCTGCTGTAATTTTGATAAACTCTCAAATCGGTTCACATGAACACCACGATCTACCATAGACCAAGCATACTTTAGCTCAAATAAAGTACCTTGAATTAACGTGCTAAAAAAAGCCTTACCTCCAATAACCAGAGTTCTAGCGCATTCATTAAAAAACTCATCGACATCATCGCACCACTGTACCGATAAGTTTGAAAAAATCAGGTCAACGCTAGATTTTTGAATTGGCAAATTTTCAATATCGCCTTGGACTTGTAAAGCTTTTATAGGTAATTTTTTTTCTGGTGATTCTGCGGCTTGAAACCTTTTTGAGTAAGCAAGCATAGCGCCAGAAAGATCAAGCTCAAAAATTTGAGCGGCAGGATAATTATCACGCAGTGAGCCAGAGTGAAAACCAGTGCCTGAGCCCAAATCAACTAACCGATCAATTTCCTTATCGGGTAATAGCTCTAGCAGTTTTAATCCCGTTTCATGCTGAAATTTAGCCAGCTCATCATAGCCTTCGGCAGCGCTGGAAAAGGAATCAGCAATCAATTCCTTACTAATTATCTGATTTTGTAGGGCCCGCAAGAGAAACTGGCTCGTATCTAATTGCCATTTCTCTGACTCCGATATAAACGGTAGGTGGGCTGAGTCAAAAAAAATTTGATATTCATGGTGCTTATGATTTTCAGCTATTGATCTACAGGAAGAGGCAGGCACAAGGCTGTCATATTGGCCAAACTGATGCATCACGGGTATCGATAAAATTTGCCAGCAATCATATAAATCAAAATTTTCGAGCACAGATAAACCAAGTTCAAGTCCGTCTATTGAAAATTCAACTCCGTCTATAAGCGATCTTATGCAACGGCAGTCATGCTTTGCAGTTTCAATGCCCTGGGCCTGCATGACTTGAAAACGAGTTATTTGATTCTGTAAAGATGCTGACGATAATGCATCGCTGAATGCGGAAAAATCCAATCTTTCCATGCCAGATGGCGATTTAGGATTGGCGAGAAATGATTGATTTGTTGCGATCGTAACGAGCGCTGTTACTCTCTCTGTTAACCTTTGTGCCAAAAGCGATCCAACGATCCCACCCAGTGACCAACCGATAATCGAAAAATTTTTAACCGGAATGCATGCCTCTAGTTCGCTAACAAATTCATCGATAGAATTAAAACTAAGCTCTACATGCTCTCCATGGCCAGGGAGGTCAACAGTTAAAAGATTAAATGATAAGGCAAGCTTTTCAGTCGAGTTAGCCCATATTCCACTGCTTGACCCCCACCCATGGATCAAGAGAATGGAGGGAAGCTCCTCATCATAACTATTAAGATAGTTAATCTTTAATTCACTTTGGCCATCAGAATTTAAAATCTTTTTATTCATCATGGCTGACAATCTTCAAGTACCTGAATTAATTGATCCAGCTGTGAAAAAGTGTGAGCTGCCGATAAGGTAATGCGCAACCGCGCAGACTCTGCTGGAACTGTCGGCGGGCGGATAGCCGAGATCATCATGCCCTCTTCCATTAACCTCTCACTTAGGGCTAATGCACGTGAATTATCACCAACAACTAACGCCTGTATCGCCGATGAAGACGGTAGGAATTGAAAATTCAAGTTAGCAGTCTTTTCTTTGAAATAATCAATTAATGTTTTTAGATGAGCTCTTCTCTGAGGTTCATCTTTATTAACTTTCAAAGATTGAAGAATTGCTTCTGCACATGCTGGCGGTAAAGCCGTCGTATAGATATAGCTTCGAGAGAGCTGTATAAGGCTCTCGATCAAGGCATTACTCCCGGCAACAAACGCGCCTGCTACTCCAATTGCCTTACCTAACGTACCCATTAGTATGGGTAAATCATCTTGATCTAGATCGAAATGCTCACTGATTCCTGCACCATTCTCACCAAGCCATCCAAACCCATGCGCATCATCAACCATCAATGCGGCATCGTATTTTTTACAGATCGATGATAGGTCCTTAAGGGGCGACATATCACCATCCATACTAAAGACACCATCTACAGCCAATATTTTTCGAGGGCACTCGGTAGTCTTTTCAAGTTGTACTTCAAGATGTTCCAAATCATTATGTCTAAAGCGAAGAAAGTTTGCGCTACTTAGCCGAGCGCCATCTATCAGAGAGGCATGGTTAAGCTTGTCTTGGATAACTGCATCACCCTTAGACAAAAGACCACTCAAAATACCAAGATTAGCCATATAGCCAGAGGAGAATACAAGCGCCCTGTCCCTGCCGGTGAATTCTGCTAGTGCCTTCTCGAGATTATGATGAGGCAGTTGATGGCCGACAACTAGATGAGAGGCGCCAGCGCCAGCCCCATAGTCCTTGATGGCAGTTTGGAACCTAGATACTACGTCAGGGTGATTGGCTAAACCGAGATAATCATTGCTTGAAAAATTAATATAATCACGTCCCGCGATACTTATGACAGCTCCCTGGGGAGAATCAACTGTATTTCGATATCTATATAGATTTTCTTCCTCTCGCTTTGCTAAGGGCGTAATTAAATTATCTATCCAATGAGTCATTGGTTAACCTAGTAGGAATTAAAGAGGCTGGATACCTAATTAGATGCGGCGTTGTAGTATAAATCAGATTTATCCTTGGCCGACTCTTCTGCTAGTTGCGTTGGATCAATCTGCTTACCCTCGGGCGATATACCTAAACGCTCAAATAAGTCGAGATCCTTATTAGCTTCGGGGTTTGGTGTGGTTAACAGTTTCTCACCATAGAATATTGAGTTGGCGCCTGCAAAATAAACGAGTGCGTGCATTTCCTCGTTCATCGTCTCTCGACCGGCAGATAGGCGGACGTAAGATTTTGGCATCATGATTCGAGCTACGGCAATAGTTCGGATAAAATCGAAGTTATCGAAATCTTCCTCATTAGCCATGGGCGTCCCTTCAACGCGTACCAATCTATTAATGGGTACACTCTGAGGGTGCTCTGGCATATTGGCCAACTCAATTAATAGACCTACCCGATCATTAATCGACTCGCCCATCCCGACGATGCCACCTGAGCAGACATTAATGCCGGCTTCTCTGACATGATGAAGAGTATCTAAACGGTCCTGATATGTTCGGGTAGTAATGATATCGCCATAGTACTCCGGCGATGTGTCTAGGTTATGGTTATAGTAATCGAGCCCTGCATCTGATAACGCTGTGGCTTGATGAGGTTTTAGCATGCCCAGTGTCATACACGTCTCAAGGCCCATTGCCTTCACACCTTCAACCATCGCAAGAACCTTAGTCATATCCCTGTCTTTAGGTGAACGCCATGCAGCGCCCATACAGAAACGAGTTGAACCAGCAGCCTTAGCGGCGCTAGCCTCTTTCAAAACTTTTTCGACTTCCATCAACTGTTCAACTTCAAGCCCAGTGTCATAACGTGTGCTCTGTGGGCAGTACTTACAGTCCTCTGGACACGCACCCGTTTTGATAGATAGCAAGGTGCTGACTTGTACTTCATTCGGATCAAAGTTTACGCGATGAATAGACTGCGCCTTGAAAAGTAAATCGTTGAATGGCAAAGCAAAGAGCTCGGCAACCTCCGAACGACGCCAGTCGTGCCTTAAAGCTGGAACTGAAGGCTGCGCAACGGCAAGAGAAGCGTTATTTTCGGACATCGACGGTTTACCTTATCTATTTAATGGTTGATTAACTCGGCTATTTTGGCTATTTACTGGCTGATAAGCGAATATGGGTCAATATTACGGCCCTAGGATATGCTGTCAACTGTATTTTAGATATTTAGTTTACAGTGTATTGCAAAATTTTTCAAGCTATTGATTTTATTGGTATTAAAGCTCCATAAGTAACCATCGACGTATTATCCGGGTTAATTTAGAATGTCTTAAAAATTAGGCCTCATATGACTCTTAAAAATAATTTTCCAGGAATCCTACTGATGGTGTTAACCATTGGGCTGGCTTATTTTTCCTGGCTATTATTAAAACCCGATAACGCTAGTGGCGACATTGAAAAGAAGTCTAACACTCAAACGGTCAATATAGCGGTTGCGGCAAACTACAAAAAAATATTATCTAATTCGATCAATAAGTATCAGTCAGATAATCAAATAACAAAAGACTTCACCATAAATATAATTAGTGGGTCTACTGGCGCTCTATTCACACAAATTAAAAATGGAGCGCCCTTCGATCTATTTCTTGCAGCTGATATGGAGCGACCACAAACGCTAGTAAAAGCAAATTTAACCATTGAGGATAAGCCATTTATTTATACTACCGGTACGCTGGCTATTGCCTATCAATCGACGGGTGGTAAAGAATTTAATTGTGGGGACAATAATCTTGATCAGAGCCAGCTTGATCAACTAATAGATCATTTATTAAAAGAAGGTGAAGACAGTAAGACTATTGCTATCGCTAACCCAATTACCGCACCTTACGGGAAAGCCGCTGAAAAACTATTAGAAAAATTAAAGAGCATAGGAAAAGAAAATAGGGTTAAAATTATTCGAGGCAAGGATATCATTCACGCACAGCAAATATTATTGAGCGGACATGCTGATATGGCTTTTCTTGCTTCCCATATGGAGGAAGGGATAAATAAAGCTGGGTTTTCATATTGCTCGATCGATCGGTCATTGTACCCCCCGATTGAGCAGGGTATGGTATCTATAAAGCCTAAAGGAATGAATTATACACATCAATTAATCATAAATGAAATAATTGTCCACATTAAAAATATATCTGACAAAATCTAAATATGCTTTTTGAAAATAATGACATCACGGCAATATTTCTTACGCTGCAATTAGCCAGTATTAGCACATTCATTCTATTGATAATTGGTTTGCCATTAGCTTGGTGGTTAGCTCGAACCCATCATCGCGCAAAAATCCTTATTGAGACATTTATAGCAATGCCACTTATCCTACCGCCCACTGTTATTGGATTCTACCTTCTCCTCGCTTTTTCTCCTGATAATATACTCTCTCAGACTTGGGAAAACCTATTTAGCAGCTCGCTGGCATTCAGTTTTAGTGGTTTGGTTGTTGGGTCAGTCATCTACTCTCTTCCCTTTATTGTCCAGCCGATGCAAAGTGCCTACGAGCGGATACCTGATCTTACTCTAAAAACCGCCGCCTCTCTTGGAGCAAGTAAATTTGATCAATCCCTAAGTATTATTTTACCAATGACAAAGCGAGCAACAATTGCATCAGCTGCCTTAGCTTTCGCTCACACAATGGGAGAGTTTGGCATCGTGCTTATGATTGGAGGAAATATTCCTGGTGAGACGCAAGTGGTAAGTATTGCTTTATTTGAACATGTTGAATCGATGGCATATGAAGAAGCGCATAATTTAGCGCTTTTACTACTGGCATTCTCTTTTACTACCCTAGTTATGATAAATACGCTTAGCGGAAAGACTAAGCCAAGAGTACGACATGCTTAAGTGTGATTTAAAAACGAGGCTCGGTGATTTTTTACTTCAACTAAAATTTTCATTACCTAGCGATGGCATCACTGTTATTTTTGGTCAATCTGGCAGCGGCAAAAGTAGCCTCTTAAACATGATTGCAGGGTTTGATCAGCCAACTGAGTATGGAAGCATTCACTTTAATGATCAAAACTGGTTGGCTCTATCACCTAGCGGCCAGATCGAAAAAACATCCATTCAACATCGAAAAATAGCCTACGTCACCCAAGCACCCTGCTTATTTGAACATTTATCTATTAAGCAAAGCCTTCAATATGCGATTGATCGACAACACCGAAATACAGTCAATGACCAAGATAGCTATCCATCACTTACAGATATCAGCCAATATTTTAATATCAATTACCTATGGGAAAAGTTTCCTGAGCAATTATCTGGCGGGGAAAAACAAAGGGTGGCTATCGCAAGAGCAATTTTATCTGCGCCACAGTTGATTTTATTTGATGAACCCCTAAATGGCTTAGATGAAAATCACCGCGAGCAGATATTAGGTCATCTAGAGAAGCTTCAACAAAAAATTTCATTGCCAATTTTGTATGTCACACATAATATGGAAGAGCTTATGCGTCTTGCGGACCGCGTGCTTGTTTTAGAGCAAGGCTCGCTGTTGGCACTCAAAAAAATTAGTGACATCCTCTCTGACTTAACACTCCCCTTTAGTCAACATCAGCAAGCAGGTGTTGTCATATCTGCAAAGGTTCATTCTTACGATGAAATTAACCACCTAATCGAATTAGACCTGGGAGATAATCAATTTTTGTGGGTTACTAGCCCATCAACCAATCATTTAGCGGATGAAGAAATTCGTCTACGTGTTTATGCAAAAGACATTAGTCTAACCCGGCAACCAGCCAAAGATTCCAGTATTTTAAACATCATTCCTGTCAAAATTATTGGCATCTCTGAATCAGGAGCTGGCCAATCGATTATTAAATTGAGCTGTCGCCAGCAGAATTTTCTAGCAAGGCTAACAAATAAATCCATCCAGAAGCTCTCGCTAAAGATTGGCGATGAAGTTTTTGCGCAAATCAAAGGGATTGCTATACTAGGCTCCAGAATCTAGTTTCCTACTTTATGACAGCTTGGACTCAACTTTTTAAATGAAAAAAATATACGGCCTAGCTCGATCCATCTTCATCACGACCCTGATAGTATTTACTATATTTTTTATCAGCATATTCACGATTTATTATATTACCTTAGACGCCGAGCCGAAGCTCAGCAGCTTTGAGTCAATAACCTTAAGCGACATCAAACGAGTAAAAGTCATTGCCCAGCAAGTGACGGGCAATATGCAAAAGGAGTCAAGTGAGCAACAGATTACTCTCTCTGAACGCGATCTCAACCTAGCAATCGGTCATTTCGGGCCAAGCTTCGTTGAAATTCCCGACTCAGTCTATGCCAAGATTAATCTATCAAACACAAGACAAAGTCTGCAATTGACCTTACCACTGGACTACTTGCTTGCATTAGGAAAAACTGAGCTAGAAGAACGATACAGCAACCTATTAACTTGGTTAAGCGACAGGACAAGCTATTTTCTCAAGAGCAATTGGATAAATATTGAGTGGGATATAACGACCGACAACATGGCTGAAAAAGGGTATTGGTTAAGTCCCGGGCAGCTTAGTATCGGCAAACTGACTCTTAGCCAGACGCAAAGTGATAAAATCGCTAAGCATATTATGAGAAGCCTTTTGAATAATCCTAATAGTGAGCCAGTACGCGAAGCATGGGAAAATATTAAAAATATAAACCATGAAGACGATCAAGTTGTGGTTAGCTATATATTCCCCAGCAGCGGTACTTCGTCTTTACGTAGCTATCAGTCATTAATTCTTAATCCTCGAGAGCAGGCACAAGTCAATATCTATTCACAAAAAATTAATACTCTCCCTAAAAAAACCCCATTGATACGGTTATTAAGCGCGATGTTTACTCTCGCCGCTGAACGTACAACCGACTTAGGTGATCCTGTCGGTGAGAATCGTGCTTTACTATTATCATTAGCCAAGCTCTATGGCGTCGATGATTTAAATGCTATCTTACAAGGCAATAATCTGGGTCAATTCAATCGCAAACGACTCAATTACACTATTTATGGCCGCCGTGATTTAGCCCAACATTTAATTTTATCCGCAGGGATTTCATTGCTTGCGGATGAAGATTTAGCCAACCTTATTGGCCTTGATAAAGAGATTTCTGACTACCAAGCTGGTAAAACAATCAGTGCTTGGGACTTATTAGCAGACCAAGCCGGCATTCGTTTAGCAGATAATGCTACCCGATCAGAGCAATCGGCAAGGCAGGTACAGCAGCTTCTGTCTGATGCCAACTCTGATAAAGACTTACTGCCTGATCTAGGCCCTGATTTCTCTTATGCAAAAGATCAATTCGAAGTCGGCGACCTCGATGAACTGAATCAACTAACAAGTTTAATCCTTGATGAATTAGTCATTTTTAAAAAATAATCATAAATTACTGATATATATCATAATAATAAAATGCTTTGTGCTGGCATTAGCCGTTAAGCAAACTATACTTGATTAATAAGCAACCTTTTTTACTATCATCGATGGCAGTGAGGTCCACCCTTCCCTCACTGCTTTGAAAAGGACCCGTTATGGCGTCAATCCCAACGCGTAAAGCCTTGGTCATCAACCCTGATCCCAGCTTGCGTAAGACAATGGCTCAGCAATTACAGCAATATCATTTTGCTGTGATTGTTGAAGCCGGTAATGGGCTCGAGGCTATCAATATCTTAGGCGAGCAAGCCGTTGATTTAGTCGTTACTGACATCGCCATTGGTCAAGTCGATGCCTGGCGACTGACTCGCCTCATCCGCTCCAATATGCTTGCCTCATCGGCCCAAACTAAAGTGATTGTCGTGTCTTCCACCTACAGTGAGCGTATTGCTGAAGCAACTGCCAAAGAGTTTGAAATTAATTGCTTCATACCTATGAGCCGACTCTCTGACTTAGGAAAGATCGCTGATAACTTACTACATAACGACAATGCTGTTGTTTCGAAAGCGCGCATTCTGGTGATAGAAGATTATCAAGATACCGCTGAATTAGTTGAACGGGTACTAAGTAATCGTTTTGAGATAACTCATGCCGCGGATGGCGAAATCGGTCTACAACTTTGGCAGCAATATCAACATGATATTGTTTTATTAGATTTAATGCTGCCTAAATTATCTGGCGAGGAAGTACTACGAAAAATTATTAAACAAAAACCCAGTCAATCTATTGTCATGATGACGGCTCATGGCGATGCCAAGAAAGCCGGTGAATTGATTATTGCGGGAGCCATCGACTTTATTGCAAAGCCATTTCGAGCAGAACAATTACGGCATGTTTGCAGTATTGCCGCTCATCGCGAAGATTTTATTATTAGCAATGAGCAATTCAAGGAAAAACAAAATGCCTTGATCGCAGAAAAAAGTCGTGCCCAGATCACACTTGAATCTATTGCCGACGGTGTCATTACCACCGATAGCTCAGGTAATATTGACTACGCTAACCCTGTCGCAGAAAAATTATTAAATGAATCGCTCGACGATCTTATTGGCCGATCGATTGATACCGTGTTTCACACCTACCATGAAGTATCACGAATTCCAACTGCAAACCTTGTTAAGCGGGCAATTGCTGAAAACGCAATTATCAATTCAGTTGCTAACCATATTCTAAAAACTAAGGATAACCAAGAAAGAATTATTGAGCAGCAAGCGGCGCCTATTAGAGACTCTAAAGACTGCGCTATTGGCGCGACATTAGTGTTTCGAGACAAGACAGAAGCAAAAAATATTGAAAAACAACTATCATTTCATGCCAGTCATGACCCCCTGACTGGCTTAAATAATCGCGCTACCTTTGATCAAGAAGTCAAATTAGCCGTTCATGAAGTGGCAGACAATGAGCTTCATCACGCCCTTTGTCATTTATCAATATCACAATTTAATATCATTAATGAAACCTGCGGCCATCATGCAGGCGATCAATTGCTTCAGCAAATCGCTCGTACACTCCGACAAAAAGTCCGCTCACCTAGCGATGCCATAGCACGGGTTGGCGGCGATGAATTTGGCATTCTTCTTAGGCATTGCCCCATTGATGCCGCACAGCGCATTTGTGAAGTTATTACCTGTGAATTTTCAAATCAAAAGTTTAACTATGAAGATAAGTCATTTGACATAAATGTTGGCATTGGCATCGTTTCTATTAATAATGAAACTACTGATCTAACTGAGCTTATTTCAGCATCCAGCGCTGCATGTAACAAAGCGAAAGAAAGCGGAAAGAACCGTGTAGCCAGCTACAGTGGAAAAGATGAAACAATTTATGCCAAACGAACGGAAGCCTTTCTAGCGACCGAGCTTATGGAAGCAATACAAGAGGGACGTACCTGCTTATTTCAGCAGCGCATCAGCAACCGAGCCACACAAGGACAAGACAGTTATGAAATTCTTCTGAGAATTCGCGACAAGGATGATCATCTTATCAGTCCCGAACCCTATTTAGAGGCCGCCGAACGCTATAACTTCAGTCCTAACGTCGACCGCTGGGTCATTAGCCAGGCCTTTGAGTGGCTGGGCAATCATCCATCGACACTGCATAATATCGAATATATATCGATTAATCTTTCAGGCCTGTCTATCTGTGACGACAGTTTTTCAGAATTTATTTCAGACTGTTTTAGAAACTCATCAGTGCCACCTGAAAAAATCTGCTTTGAAATCACTGAAACAGCAGCTATTTCAAACTTCCTGAATGCGCTTGAATTTATTGGTGCGGTTAGAGACCTTGGGTGTCAGTTTGCATTAGATGATTTTGGAAGTGGCATGTCTTCCTTTGCTTACTTGAAAAAATTACCGGTTGATATTTTAAAAATCGATGGCTTATTTATTAAAGATATCCTTAACAACCCAGTTGATATGGCAATGGTTAAATCGATCAATGAGGTAGGCCATGTGATGGGGCTTAAAACCATTGGCGAATACGTTGAAAACCGTGCCATACTAGAGGTGTTAACCGTACTAGAGGTTGATGCGTTTCAAGGCTTCGAAGTAGCCAAGCCAGCTCCCATAGAGGAACTCGCTAAAATACCAGCTATTAAAAAAACCGGCTCTTAGCTTTTTTCAT
>CENX01043108.1_pt1 | contig 22454 bp, 16 predicted proteins | sample 361321 | NCBI WGS metagenome assembly CENX01 (sample SAMEA2619678, study PRJEB7988) | marine metagenome | isolation source: saline water (ENVO:00002010), including | reverse complement strand
TACTTTATTTTTTACTTTATCTGAAAAAATCTTAGTACTATTATTATCTCTTCCAGATATTATTATTGATATGAATCTTTCGTAAGGAGGTAGATTATTTTTTTTTCTAATATTTAATTCATTTTCTAAAAAAATATCTGGATTAATATCAGTAAGCTTATTAATAAAATTCTCACTTGAACCAAAAGATTGAAAATAAACTTTAGATGGTTTGCCAGTTCTACCAGCTCTTCCGGATAATTGATGGAATAACTGTAAATTTTTTTCTGAAGCTCTTAAATCATAACTGTGTAATGTTAAATCTAGATCTACAACAACAATACAATTTAAATGTGGAAAATGAAAACCTTTTGAAATTAATTGAGTTCCAACTAATATTTGTAGATTATTTTTTTTAATATCATTTAATATATTTGATGAATTTTTTTTTTTCATTGTATCACTTGATAAAATTGTAATTTTTTTATCAGGAAACATCGTTTTCGCCTCCTCAAAAATTTTTTCTACACCAGGTCCACTAAAAGTATATTCACATTTTAAATTATTTGAGCAATTTCTCTCAATACTTTTTGTCAAACCACAATAATGACAAATTAATTTTTTTTTAATTTTGTGATAAACAAGATTTACAGAACAATTTGGGCAATTATGTACTTTTAAGCATTTTTTACATAGAACATATGGTGCAAAACCTCTTCTATTCACAAAAAATAGGACCTGATCATTTTGTTTTAGATGATAGTTTACTCTTTCGATAATTTCTTCAGAAATCCAATTTTTTTTATTTTTTTTTAATTTTATTATTTCATGTTTTGGATGTTTGGCGCCTAAATATCTTTCAAAAATTCTTGATACTTTATATTTTCCTGTTTTTATGTTCTGAAAAGTTTCCAAGGATGGAACAGCAGTTATTAAGTTAATTGGAATATTTTGAAATGATGCTCTAGATATTGCCATATCTCTAGCATTATAAATCACTCCCTCATCTTGTTTGTATGATTGGTCATGTTCTTCGTCTATAATAATAATTCCAAGATTGGCAAATGGTAAAAATAACGATGATCTAGCACCCAATAATACTTTGATCTCACCGTTTGCTAATCCATTCCATATAATTTTTTTATTTTTTTTTGAAACTCCCGAGTGCCATAGTGCTGGCATAAAACCAAAGAATTCAGTAAATTTTTTTTGAAATTCATTTGTTAATCCGATCTCTGGTAATAATATAAGGGCCTGATAACCCTCTTTTAATTTTTTTTCTAAACTTTTGAAATATACAATTGTTTTTCCTGATCCAGTAGTACCTTGAACAACATGAACTCTAAATTTTTGATCATTTTTAATAATATCTTGTAATGAATTATTTTGCTCTTTTGATAAGTAAAATTCTTTAACTTTTTTTATTACTTTGTATTTTTCCAGATCCTCAGGTTGTACCTTTTCAATTACTTGGTTATTAAGTAAATGTAACTTTAGTGCCATTCCAAGTGGAACAATATTATACTCGCTAAACCATTTTATAAAATTAATAGTTTGAATATTTAAAGATGGCAAATCCAATTTCTTCAAAACTTTCTTTTCAGTAAATTTTTTTTTTGTTTGTTCAAACTCATTCCAAACAACGCCAATTTTTGTACTTTTTCCAAAAGGAATGTTTACATAATCGCCAGTGCTTAATTTTAAATTTCCTGACTCATATGTAAAAGGATGGTTAAATATGTTTGGTAATAAAACAGGTACTTTCATAATTATATTATGAAAATATATTAAGAGTGAATTTGTCTTTTATCTACAGATAAAGCAGCTTCTTTAACAGCTTCACTAAATGTTGGATGAGCGTGACAGGTTCTTGCAATATCTTCAGAACTAGCACCAAATTCCATTGCTACAGACATTTCTGCTATTAGCTCACCTGCATGAGGTCCGATTAAGTGAACACCTAGTACCTTATCTGTAGTTGAATCTGCTAAGATTTTTACAAATCCCTCTGATTCATTTATTGCTTTAGCTCTTGAATTAGCAAAAAATGGAAACTTTCCAACTTTATAGTTTATATTATTTTTTTTTAATTGCTCTTCAGTTTTACCTACATACGCTACCTCAGGATGGGTATAAATTACACCAGGTATTACATTGTAATTTACATGACCCGCTTGACCGGAAATTATTTCTGCTACTGCAATTCCCTCTTCTTCTGCTTTATGAGCTAACATTGGACCACTTATAACATCTCCTATTGCATAAATATTTTTCTTATTTGTTTGAAATTTTTTGTTCACAATAATCCTTTTTTTTTCGTCCAATTTTATACCAATTTCTTCTAGATTAAGATTTTTTGTATATGGTTTCCTTCCAACTGAAACTAAGATTTTATCACAATCTAATTTAGAAATTTTTTTTTCTTTATTTTTAATTTCAACAACTAAACCATCTCTCTTTTTAATTATTTTTTCAACTTTTGTATTTAAGTGGAAATTTATTCCTTGTTTTTTTAAAATTTTTAGAAATTCGTTAGAAATTTCTCTATCCATTCCAGGTGTTATATGATCCAGTAATTCAACAACATGAACTTCAGATCCAAGTCTTGACCAGACAGATCCTAGCTCAAGCCCAATATATCCGCCACCAATTATTAGCATTTTTTGAGGAACCTTTTTCAAAGAGAGAGCTCCTGTAGAAGAAATTATTTTATCTTCATCAAAACCTATTCCAGGAAGTGAAGATGGTTCGGATCCAGTGCTTAAAATAATACTTTTTGAGATAATTCTATCAATTTCGCCTTTTTCAGACTGTATCTCAATTTCACTTTCGGAAATCAATTTACCTTTACCTTTGATGTAAGATACTTTGTTTTTTTTAAATAGGAATTCAATACCTTTAGTTAGGGTAGATACTGCTTTATCTTTATTTTCCATCATTTTATTAAGGTTAAGCTCTAGTTTTCCAATTTCTATTCCCATGTCTGAAAATTTTTTTGCTTTTTGGAAATTTTCCGAGAGATTGAGTAAGCTCTTAGAAGGAATACAGCCAACATTTAAACAAGTTCCACCTAAAGAAGACCTAAACTCAACGCATGCAGTCTTGAATCCAAGCTGTGCAAGTCTTATTGCACAAACATAACCTGCTGGCCCTCCACCAATTACTGTAGCATCAAACTCGTTAGACATTTAGATATCTTTAAACAAATTATTTGGATTTTCTAAAATTTCTTTAACATTTTTTAAAAATGAAACAGAATCTTTTCCATCTATAATTCTATGGTCGTATGAAAGAGCCAAATACATCATTGGTCTTATATTTATTTCGCCATCTATAGCTATTGGTCTTTCAATAATATTGTGCATGCCGAGCACGCCTGATTGAGGGGGATTAAGGATTGGTGTAGACATCATTGAACCATAAACGCCTCCATTACTAATAGTAAATGTTCCACCTTGCAGATCTTCTATGATAAGGCTTCCATTTTTAGCTTTATCAGATAGATTTTTAATATTTTTTTCAATATCTGCAAATGTCATTTCATCAGCATTTTTTAGAACGGGAACAACAAGTCCTTTATCTGTTCCAACTGCAAAACTAATATTATAGTAATTTTTATAAATTATTTCTTGACCTTCCACTTCAGCATTTATGGATGGAAAATTTTTAAGTCCAATTATACAAGCCTTTACAAAAAATGACATAATGCCAAGCTTAACTCCAAACTTGTTTTGAAAACTTTCTTGATGCATTTTTCTTGAAGATAATACATTTGTCATGTCTACTTCATTAAAAGTAGTTAACATCGCAGCATTATCCTGTGCCTCTTTTAACCTTTTAGCAATAGTCTGCCTTAATCTAGTCATTTTAATTCTTTCTTCATGACCAAATTTAATCTTTCTTTGATTTAGCTTAGGAGTTGTTCCCATTAGCTTTATAATGTCTCCCTTGAGAACTGCTCCATTTTTACCAGTTCCTTTGACTTCTTGAATATTAATTTTTTTTTCAGAAACTAATTTTCTAACAGCTGGAGATAAATTTTCGTTTTCACTACTTTTGTGATCATTAATTTCCTCATTTAAAACTAAGGGCTCATCTTCTTGTATTTCATCTATTTTTTCATTTACCTCATTATCTTCTTCATCGTTTTCTACTTCAAGTTTAATTACATTGTCTTCAGTTTCTTTTTCTGTAACGTTATTTAGAATTTTTCTATCATCTACTGGCTCATCAAGAGTTTCTTTTAAATTATTTTGATTTTTAGAGGAACTTTCATGATCAAGTTTTTCTGTTTGACTATTCTTTATCACTCCAAGGACTGAGCCAATCTCAACTGTGTCTCCTTCGTTTGAGTTTACTTTATCAAGATATCCGCTTATCGGCGAAGGTACTTCAAGGTTTACTTTATCGGTCTCAAGCTCTACTACTGGCTCGTCAGCTGATACTTTATCCCCAGCTGATTTCAGCCATTTCGCAACTGTAGCTTCAGTAATACTCTCTCCTAAAGCTGGAACTAATATTTTTTCACTCACTATTTAAAAACCTCTTCAATTATTTTTTTTTGTTGGTTTATATGCCTTTTTGCATAGCCAGTAGCTGGTGACGCAGCTGGATTTCTACCAACATATTTAATTTTACTATTCTTAGCTCTAATGTAATTTAAAGTCCACTGTATATAATCTCTCACCGAAAACCATGCACCCATGTTTTTTGGTTCTTCTTGGCACCAATAAAACTTTGCACTTTTAGCATACTTTTTAAATTCCTTCACAAGAGGCTTAACTGGAAATGGATAAAGCTGCTCAATCCTAAAAAGGATTACATCATCAATTTTAGCTTTCTGTCTAGCTTCTAGTAGATCAAAATAAATTTTTCCAGAACATAAGATTACCTTTCTTATTTTTTCACTACTTTTGAGCTTAACAAAGCCTTTTTCATTTGGGTCTATTGCATGATCCCATAAAACTCTATGAAAAGAATGATTTTTACTAAAATCTTCAAGTTTTGAGACACATAATTTATTTCTTAATAATGATTTTGGAGTCATTATCACCAAAGGTTTTCTAAAATCCCTATGTATTTGTCTCCTTAAAGCATGAAAATAATTAGCTGGAGTAGTGCAATTCATAACTTGTAAATTATCTTGAGCACACAATTGTAAAAATCTTTCTAATCTTGCAGATGAGTGCTCTGGTCCTTGACCCTCGTATCCATGGGGTAGCAACAGTACTAATCCACTTGCTCTAGACCATTTTCTCTCACCAGATGATATAAATTGATCAATTATTATTTGCGCTCCATTCGCAAAGTCTCCAAATTGCGCTTCCCAAATTGTTAATGTACTTGGCTCTACTAAACTGTAACCATATTCAAAACCTACGACTGCTAGTTCAGACAACAAACTATCTACAATCTCAAATTTTTTCTGTTTATTTGAAATATGATTTAAAGGGATATATCTCGAGTTATCTTCCTGATTTCTTAATACTGAGTGCCGTTGACTAAAAGTACCTCTACCTGAGTCTTGACCAACTAATCTTACTGGAAAACCTTCTTCTAGAAGTGTTCCAAAAGCAAGTGCTTCTGCTGTAGACCAGTCAATACCTTTCGAATTATCAACAGATTGTTTTCTATTTTGAAAAATTTTTTTTATAGTTTTATGAATATTAATTTCCTCTGGTATAGTATTAATTTTGTTTGAAATAGATTTAATTTGATCAATTTGTACTCCACTATTTCCTCTTTTATCTTTCCCTTTTTCAGGCTTATACCTCGACCATGTACCTTCATACCACTCAATTTTTGGTTTGTAATCTTTAGCAGTTTTATATTGATCATTTAATAAACTTCTAAATTCATTTTTTTGACTACTAAATTCATTCTCAGATATTACATCATCATCTATTAATTTTTTTCCATATACATTTAATGTTGTTGGGTGATTTTTAATTTTTTTATACATTAATGGTTGAGTAAATGATGGTTCATCACCTTCATTATGTCCAAATCTACGATAACAAATCATATCAATCACTACATCCTTGTTAAATTTTTGACGAAATTCGATAGCTACCTTTGCGCAATAAACCACTGCTTCTGGATCATCTCCGTTACAATGTAATATAGGTGCATCAACTACTTTTCCTAAATCAGATGGATAAGGACTAGACCTTGCATATCTTGGGCTTGTTGTAAAACCAATTTGATTATTTACTATAATGTGTATTGCACCTCCAGTATTGTGTCCTGGAAGACCTGACATTGCAAAACATTCTGCTACAATTCCTTGCCCAGCAAAAGCTGCATCACCATGAATTAAAATTGGAATTACTTGATTTCTTTTTATATCATTATGATAAAATTGTTTTGCCCTTGTTTGTCCAAGAACTACTGGATCAACTGCTTCAAGATGTGAAGGATTGTCGGTGAGGCTCACATGAACAGAGTTTCCATCAAACTCTCTGTTAGATGATGCTCCTAAATGATATTTAACATCACCGGCTGATTCTTCCTCAATATTTGATATCTCGCCAGCAAATTCATTAAATATTCTTTTGTAAGATTTTTGAAGTACATTAGCTAACACATTAAGCCTGCCTCTATGAGACATTCCAATTTTAACCTCTTTTACTCCTAGTTGACCACCTCTTTTTATAATTTGTTCTAATGCTGGGATTAACGACTCTGCCCCATCTAATCCAAATCTCTTTGTTCCAACATACTTTGTAGCTAAAAACTTTTCAAATCCTTCAGCTTGAATTATTTTATTTAAAATTGCTTTTTTTCCATTATTTGTAAAATTTATTTTATTTTCTTCTTTTTCAAATCTTTCTCTAATCCAAACTTTTTCTTTTGGATCAGATATATGCATATATTGTGCACCAATAGTTGAACAATAAATCCTTCTAAGTTTCGATAATATTTCACTTATGTTTGCATAACCTAAATCCATATAATTATCTAAATAAATTTTTCTTTTATAATCTTTTTTTTCAAATCCATGATCAGAGGGGTGTAATTCATGAACATAATCTCTGTTCATTAATTCTAATGGATCTAATTTTGCTATCAAATGTCCTCTAATTCTATATGCCCGTATAAGGGCTATAGCTTTGACTGAATCGATATTATTAGTATCTAAATCTTTTTTATTATTATTTTTATTTATAGATTTTTCTTTTCCCCATGAAGGACCACTTATCTCTTTTAGAACATCATCGGTATTCTCATCTAATCCACTAAAATATTGTTTCCAACTTTCAGGAAGTGAGGGATCATTTTCGACAAATTTTAAATACATACTTTCTATAAATCCACTATTTGCCTTATCGAGAAATGATGTCTTTTGATAATTTAAATTTTTAGAGATACCCATTATTATTTATTATAATGTATGCTTTTTATTTTAAAAGAGACAATTTATCTTTTAGAGTATTTCCTATTTCACCTGGAGAGTCAGCAATAGTTATGCCTGCATCCTCCATTGTTTTAATTTTTTCCTTAGCACCACCTTTGCCTCCAGATATTATCGCCCCTGCATGCCCCATCCTTTTACCTTTTGGAGCAGTTAATCCAGCTATAAAGCCTACGATTGGTTTTTTTATTTTATTGTGTTTAATAAATTCAGAAGCCTCTTCCTCAGCAGAACCTCCAATTTCTCCAATTAATAGTATTGATTTAGTTTGTTCATCTTTAAGAAACAAATCTAAACAATCTATAAAATTTGTACCATTAACAGGATCGCCTCCGATACCAACACAAGTTGATTGTCCAAGATCATTTTTTGTTGTTTGATAAACAGCCTCATAGGTCAAAGTTCCAGATCTTGATACTATTCCAACTGAACCTTTTTTATGAATATTTCCAGGCATTATTCCAATTTTACATTCTTCTGGTGATATTATACCTGGACAGTTTGGTCCTATTAGTTTTGATTTAGAATTTTTTAGGATATTTTTTACATTAATCATTTCTAAAACAGGAATACCTTCTGTAATACAAACAATTAACTCAATTTCAGCTTCAATTGCTTCTATTATTGCTGATGAGGCAAATTTTGCTGGAACGTAAATCATGCTTGCATTAGCACCTGTGGCTTTTTTTGCCTCTTTTACAGTATTAAAAACAGGTCTATCTAGGTGAGTTTGGCCTCCTTTTTTTGGTGTAACACCTCCTACTAAATTCGTGCCATATTTTATTGACTCTGCTGAATGAAAAGTTCCATGAGAGCCTGTAAAACCCTGACAGATAACTTTTGTATTTTTATCAATTAGAATTGACATTAATCTACTTTACTAAACTTACTATTTTTTTTGCGGCATCAGATAAATCTGAAGCAGAAACTATTTTAAGTTTTGAGTTTTCTAATATTTTTTTACCTTGATTGGAATTTGTACCCTCTAACCTAACAACTAGTGGAATATTAATTTGGGTTTCCATCGCTGCTGAAATTATTCCATTTGCAAGCACATCACATCTCATAATTCCACCAAAAATATTTATCAATATTCCTTTAACATTTTTATCAGATAAGATTATTTTAAATGCAGATGATACCTGATCTTTGGAAGCTCCTCCACCAACATCTAAAAAGTTAGCAGGCTCTGCACCATATAATTTAATTATATCCATTGTTGCCATTGCTAAGCCTGCGCCGTTAACCATGCAGCCGATATTTCCATCTAATTTTACATAAGATAATCCGAATTTACTTGCTTCAATCTCTGTATGATTTTCTTCACTCAGATCTCTAAGTAATTTAATTTGTGGATGCTTAAATAAAGCATTATCGTCAAAATTTATTTTTGCGTCTAAACAAACTAAATCCTTTTCTTTTGTCAAAATTAAAGGATTTATTTCTATCATACTACAATCATTATCAATGAAAACTCTATAAATTTTCTTTATCAAATCTTTTGCTTTAGTTTTTTCACTTTTTTCAAGTTTAAATATTTCAACAATATTTTCGCATTCATCATCTTTGATCATATTAAAAGAATTTATTTTTGTAGTATGGATTTTTTTTGGATTTTTTTTTGCTACTTCCTCAATATCCATTCCACCTTGATCACTTGATATAAATATTATTTTTGATGAAGATCTATCAATCAAACATGCTAAATAAAGTTCTTTATCTATCTTGGAAATCTCTTCAACATACAATTTATTCACCTTTCTTCCCTCGGGACCAGTTTGGTTAGTAATCAAAATCTTTCCCATTAAGTTCATAGCCCCATTTTGCAATTCCTTAAAATTATCGAAAATTTTAACACCACCAGCCTTGCCTCTTCCTCCAGAATGAATTTGAGCCTTAAGAACAAATTTATCGGTTTTAAGTGATTTGGCTTTTTCTAACAAATCATTAACTTTGTCTGAAAAAACACCGTCTGGTACTTTAATTCCATATTTTTTGAGTAAGTTTTTAGCTTGGTACTCGTGAATATTCATTTATTTAGATAAACTTATATCAATATTTTTTGCAGCATCCCATAGCTTTTTAACTGAATCAATTGAATGCAAAAATTGCTTTTTTTCTTTTGGATCTAAACTAATTTCTTTAATTTTTTCAACACCATTTTTTCCAATTATAACAGGAACTCCCGCATAAATATTACTTACACCATATTCACCCTTTAGGTATACAGCGCAAGGTAAAAGTTTTTTCTGATCTTTTAAATATGCTTCAGCCATTTGCACCCCTGATGCAGCGGGAGCATAATAGGCTGATCCTTTTTCTAAAAATTTTACTATTTCAGCGCCACCATCCCTAGTTCTTTGATTTATTTCTTCAAGTTTTTCAATACTTATTTTTCCTTCTTTAACAATTTCAAGAAGCGGTCTTCCTGAAACTTTTGTAAACCTTGGTAGTGGCACCATAGTATCTCCATGACCCCCCATGACCATGGCCTCTATTTCTTTAACGGGGACATTTAACTCCAATGATAGAAATAGTTTAAATCTTGAACTATCAAGTATACCTGCCATACCTACAACTTTATTTGGGGATAAGCCTGAATATTTTTGAAAAGCCATTACCATTACATCAAGGGGATTTGTAATACATATAACAAATGCATCTGGAGAATTATCTTTAATTCCTAAAGCTACTTGTTTTATTATATTCAAATTTATACCTAAAAGATCATCTCTACTCATACCAGGTTTTCTTGGAACACCAGCTGTAATAATAATAACATCAGAATTTTTAATATCTTTATAATTGTCGGTTCCAACTAATTTTGAACCAAAACCATCAACGGATGATGATTGAGCAATATCCAAAGCTTTTCCTTTAGCAATTCCAGCTACAACATCAAAAAGCACAATCTCATCAACAAAATTTTTAAGACCAATTAAATGAGCAAGGGTTCCTCCAATTTGACCAGATCCAATTAATGATATTTTTTTCATTTTAATTTTATTTCATAGTTGGCATTACAAATTCAGGATTTGACCTTACTCCTGAGGGCCACCTAGATGTAATTGTTTTTAGCTTTGTATAAAATCTTACTCCTTCTACTCCATGCATGGCACTATCTCCAAACAAAGATCTTTTCCATCCACCAAAACTGTGAAATGCCATAGGTACAGGTATAGGTACATTAATACCAACCATTCCAACCTGAATCTTGTTTGTGAATGTCCTACCTGCGTCTCCATCTTTAGTATAAATGCTTACTCCGTTTCCAAATTCATGATCGTTTACTAATTTAGTAGCCTCATCAAAATTTTTTACTCTTACAACAGATAAAACTGGACCAAAAATTTCCTCTTTGTATATTCTCATGTCTTTTTTAACATTATCGAATAGACAGCCTCCTATGAAAAAACCATTTTCATAGCCTTGTAATTTAAGATTTCTTCCATCCACCAATAGTTTAGCTCCTTCTTTAACTCCTAAGTCTACATATCCACTTACTTTTTCAAGGTGTTCTTTTGTAATAAGTGGACCCATTTCAGAATTTTTGTCCATTCCAGGTCCAACTTTTAATGTTTCAACTTTCTTTGATAATCTAGAAACTAGTTCGTCTCCAATATTTCCTACTGCAACAGCTACAGATTGCGCCATACATCTTTCTCCTGCAGATCCATATGCAGCACCCATCAGCCCATCAACAGCACTATCTAAATCACAATCAGGCATAACAACTAAATGATTTTTAGCTCCACCTAATGCTTGAACTCTTTTTTCGTTTTTTGCAGCATTTTCGTAAATATATTTTGCAACAGGTGTTGATCCAACAAAACTAATTGCCTTTACATCTTGGTTTTCTAAAATTGCATCTACCGCCTCTTTTGATCCATTTACAACATTAAATACACCATCAGGTAGACCAGCATCCTTTAACAGCTGAGCTAACATAATTGAACATGAAGGATCTTTTTCGGAAGGTTTTAATATAAAAGTATTTCCGCATGAAATTGCAATTGGAAACATCCACATTGGAACCATAGCAGGAAAATTAAATGGGGTAATTCCTGCAACAACTCCCAAAGGTTGACGTATTGACCAACTATCTACATTTGTTCCAACATTTTCCGAAAATTCTCCTTTCAACACTTGAGGAATACCGCATGCAAATTCAACAACTTCAAGACCTCTTTGCAAGGATCCCTTCGCATCCTCATAAACTTTTCCATGTTCCTTAACTATTATTTTCGTAATTTCTTCAGAGTTTTTCTCAATTAAATTTTTAAATTTAAACATGATCCTTGCCCTTTGAAGAGGTGGCTTTAGAGACCAATTTCCAAATGCTTTTTTTGCAACTTTAATTGCTTCATCTATATCTGATTTGTTTCCAAGAAATACTTCTGATTTTTGTTCTCCTATTGATGGATCATATACCTTGCCTTTTATTTCTGATGTTCCAGGTGTAAGTTTACCACCAATAAAATGATTGATTAGATTCATTCTGAAATTTATTAATTAAGTAATTAGCCTGTTGCAAGCATTTTTTTTATAGATGCTATCGCTTTTGCTGGATTTAGACCTTTTGGGCATGCATTAGTACAATTCATAATAGTATGGCATCTATAAAGTTTTAATTCGTCAGCTACCTTTTTCAACCTCTCTTTTCTATCTTCGTCTCTACTATCTATTATCCATCTATAAGCTTGCAGAAGTACTGCGGGACCTAAATATTTATCTCCATTCCACCAGTAACTAGGACATGAAGTAGAACAACAAGCACACATAATACATTCATATAAACCATCGAGCTTTGCTCTATCGTCTTTTGACTGAATATTTTCTTTTACTGAAGAACTAGAATTTTTTAACCAAGGTTCAACTGACTCGTATTGTTTATATAAAGTGCTCAAATCTCCAATTAAATCTTTCAAAACTTTTAAATGAGGTAAGGGATAAATATTTATATCACCTTTAATCTCAGAATGTGACTTTGTGCAAGCTAACCCATTTTTACCATCCATATTCATCGCACAAGAACCACAAACTCCATGTGCACAAGATCTTCTATAAGATAGTGATGGATCTATTTCATTTTTAATCTTATTTAATATATCAAGAACTTTAGAAGGACAGTTATCCATGTCTACTTCGTATGTATCAATTCTTGGATTTTGACCTGTTGAGGGATCCCATCTATAAACATTTATATTTCTTAAATTTTTTGAGCCTGTTTTATCTTTATAATAATTGCCTTTTTGAACTTTTGAGTTTTTTGGTAAATTAATTTGAACCATTAATAAACTCTCTCTTGAGGTGGAAAATATTGAACATCATTTGATAGCGTGCTCCTGTGAACGGGCCTATAATTAATTTTGGTCTCACTGCCATTGCACCACGAGAGAGTATGTTGCATAAATTTTTCATCATTTCTTTTTGGATAGTCCTCTCTAGCATGGGCCCCTCTACTTTCTTTTCTATGATAAGCAGAGTCCATTGTTGTTATTGCTTGCCTGATTAAATTATCAAACTCTAGGGTTTCAACTAAGTCAGTATTAAATATTAAAGATTTATCTTTTATCGATATATTCTCCATACCCTCAAACGGTTTTCTAATATCATCAACGCCCTCTCTTAATGTTTTTTCTGTCCTAAATACCGCACATTTCGATTGCATAGTTTTTTGCATTGATAGCCTTAGATCTGCTGTGGGGTTACTACCTTGTGAATTTCTAAGTCTATCAAATCTTTCTAAACATTTATCTGTTTCGCTTTGAGATATTTCTTCGTGCTTCATGCCAGGTTTAACTATTTCTGCTGCTCTTTTGGCTGCTGCTCTTCCAAATACAACTAAGTCTATCAAAGAATTAGATCCAAGTCTATTTGCACCATGAACTGATACACATGCAGCCTCACCAATCGCCATTAGACCTGGAACTGTTTTTTCTGAGCCATTCATAGTTAAAACTTCAGCTTTAAAATTTGTGGGAATTCCACCCATGTTGTAATGAACAGTAGGAACTACGGGTATTGGCTCTTTTGTGACGTCTACATTTGCAAATAATTTTGAAGACTCTGATATCCCCGGAAGTCTCTCTTCGATTACCTTTGGATCAAGATGATTTAAATGTAAATGAACATGATCCTTTTCTTTTCCTACACCTCTACCTTCGTTTATTTCAATTGCAATAGATCTACTTACAACATCTCTTGATGCTAGGTCCTTAGCTTTAGGAGCGTATCTCTCCATGAATCTTTCTCCCTTTGAATTTAATAAATAACCTCCCTCGCCCCTTACACCTTCTGAAATCAAAGTACCATGTCCATAAATTCCAGTTGGATGAAATTGAACAAATTCCATATCTTGTAAAGGAAGTCCAGCTCTTAACACCATTGCATTTCCATCACCAGTGCATGTATGCGCAGAAGTAGCAGAGTAATAAACTTTACCATATCCACCAGTAGCTATAATTGTTATATGAGACCTAAACCTATGTATAGTTCCATCATTAAGATTCCATGCGATTAAACCTTTGCATTGACCGTTCTTCATAAGTAAATCGAGTGCAAAATATTCAATAAAAAATTTTGTATTATGTTTTAACGCCTGTCCGTAAAGCGTGTGTAAAATTGCATGACCTGTTCTATCAGCAGCAGCGCAAGTCCTTTGCACTGGTTCATTTCCATAGTTTTTTGTCATACCTCCAAATGGTCTCTGATAAATTTTTCCATCTTCTGTTCGACTAAAAGGAACCCCATATTTTTCAAGTTCTAGAACAGCTCTTGGTGCTTCTTTACATAAATACTCAATGCAATCTTGGTCTCCAAGCCAATCAGATCCTTTGACAGTATCATACATATGCCATCTCCAGTCGTCCTCACCCATATTTCCTAAAGCTGCAGAAATTCCTCCTTGTGCAGCTGATGTATGACTTCTTGTGGGAAAAACTTTCGAGATGCATGCAGTGCTTAATCCAGCCTCACTCAGTCCTACTGCTGCCCGTAAACCTGAACCTCCTGCTCCGAGGACAACTACATCGTATTCATGATCTATTATTCTGTAAGATTTCATAATGATAGCTTATATAGTATAAAAATTGTTAATATTGAGATTATTATAGCAAATAAATACAGTAATCTGTTTGCGACATTTTTTAATTTATCACCCTCTATATAGTCTTCAAAAACCTCACTAATACTTAATGATGAGTAAAAAAACATGGTGATAACCAACAAAGAGAACAAAAATTTACTGGGCTGGGAGGTAAAAAATTCAATTAGGTCATAGTAACTTTTGTCATAAAAAGACACAAGGTTAAATAGAAACCAAATAACTAATGGAACTAAAATGATTGAACTTATTTTTAAAAATATCCATTTTTTTGTTGCATTTATCATTAAATATAACCTCTTCCTAAAATAAAGATCATAACCGTAAGAACAAAAGATCCAAATATTACAATTAATCCAGTTATATTTGACATCTTAAGTTCAAATCCTATTCCAATATCCCAAAAGAGATGTCTTATTTCACTTAAAATTTGAAAAGAAAAAGACCAAACAATTGAAATAATTATGAATTTTCCAAAAAAAGTATTAAGAATATTTTGAAGAAAATTGTAACTAAGTTCACCCAAAAGTAAAAACGATAACCAAAAACAAATTAATGTCATTGCTATCATATTGATAATCCCAGTAATTCTATGCGTTATCGATACTATTGATGAAATATGCCAGCTGTAAATTTGAATATGGGGAGAAAGTGGGCTTTCGTTTTTCATTTAATAACTCTTATAGTATGCTTCAGCAATTTCTACAGCATTTAAGGCCGCGCCTCTTAATAAATTATCCGAAACAATCCACAGATTTAAACAATTTTTTTTTGAATTATCTTCTCTTATTCTTGATATAAATGTTTCATATTTACCTTCTGCATCAGTAGGTGTAATATAACCACCATCTTCTCTTTTATCTAAAACTTCACAACCTTCAGAGTTTTTCAAAATCTCAACTACTTTATTAATAGAAATAGAATTTTCAAATTCAATATTTACAGATTCAGCATGTGAAACTTTCACAGGTATTCTCACACATGTTGCGGTAATCTCGATATTTTTGTCTAATATTTTTTTTGTTTCATTTATCATTTTCAGCTCTTCTTTAGTATAGCCATCATTAGAAAATTCATCTATATGTGGTATCGCATTAAATGCGATTTGTTTTGTGAAATTATTTATTGAAATTTTTTTATTCTCTAAAATATCTTTTGTTTGCTCAATCAATTCATCCATAGGTTTTTTGCCTGCACCTGATGTTGATTGATAAGTTGATATTACTACTCTTTTAATTTTAAAAGCTTCATGAAGAGGTTTTAAAACAATTACTAATTGAGCTGTAGAACAGTTTGGGTTTGCAATAATATTTTTTTTTAATTTTTTAATATCTTGAGAATTTACCTGAGGCACAATTAATGGAACGTCTGGGTCCATTCTAAAATAACTTGAATTATCAATTACTACTGAAGATTTGGCAGCTATAGGTGCAAATTTTTCCGATATATTGCCACCTGCAGAAAAAAAAGTTAATTCAGATTTTGAAAAATCAAATTTTTCTAAATTTTCAACAGTTATCTCTTTTCCTTTAAAGGTTAGTTTAGATCCTGTACTTTTTTCTGAAGCTAATAAGTAAAGATTTTGTATTGGTAATTTTTTATTTTCCAAAACTTCAATAATTTTTCTTCCAACGTTACCTGTCGCTCCTACAATAGCTACATTCATGATATATTATTTTGATCTTATACTAGATGAAAGGTAAATCGCAAACTTTTCCACTACAACTTTTACCTTTAATGTCGATCTTAAATTCCTGTGAATCTTTAAAATATGGCTTATTTACCATTGCAATACCTATTACTTGTTTAAACATTGGATTAAAAGAACCAGATCTTAATTCACCTATCAATTTATTATCTTTATCATACATGTCGATTGAGCCAGTCACGTGAATATTATTAGAGTCTATCTTAACTCCCATAAGTTTTTTCTTAACACCATTTGTCTTTATTTTTTTAAGTTCATTTTTTCCTAAAAAATTTACTTCACTATCCAAATTTACAAATTTATCAAAACCACATTCTAGGGGATTATCTCCTATATCCATATCATTCCCATAAGATAGTAATGAACTTTCCAGTCTCTCTATTAAGTTTGGGGCACCTGGTTTTATATTAAATTCAACTCCTACTTCAAATAGCTTATCATAAAGAGCCAACCCTGCCTCCTGGTGCTCCATATAAACCTCGAATCCACCTTGTTTTGACCATCCTGATCTTGCTATTAAATGTTTTGATCCACCAAATTCATAATAATCAAAACCAAAAAATTTTAATTCTTTGATTTTTGGGCCTAAAACTTTTTCCATTAAATCAAATGATTTTGGACCTTGCACCGAAAATATATCTACTTTTGCCTCAAAAATATTTACATCAAAATTTTTTCCTATTGCAATCCCTTTAGCAAATAATTCTACATCTGAGTCTGATAGTGATATCCACCATCTATCATCTGATAATTTTAAAATTACAGGATCGTTTATTAAATTTGCCTTATCATCAATAATTGGAGCGTAATAACATCTGCCCACTTTTGCTTTTGAAAGATCCCTGCATGTCATCAGCTGTACTAATTTATAAGAATCTTTACCATTAACCTCCACTTGCCTTTGTCCAGCTGCATCCCAAACTTGAACATGTTCTTTTAAATGATGGTATAATTCCTCCAAAGGTCCGCCAAATCTTGTTGGCAAAAGCATATGATTATAAATTGTATAAGCTGTTACACCTTGTTTTTCTATTCTTGAAGTATACGAAGTACCTCTTAGTCTTCTAGACTTTGATATAAAATATTCTTTCATTTTTTTAAAAATTCAATTACAGATTTTCTCATTTCAAAAGCTCTTTCAAAAATTATCATGTGACCACAATCATTCATTATTTTTACTTCGCAATTTTTAATTTTTTCTGCCATTTTGTTACCTACTTCAAGTGGAACCATTTTATCTAAATCTCCAAAGATACATAACGTTGAACACTGGATCTTTTCTATAGATTCTTTCCCGGATTTATAGTTGTTACAAGCGTTTAAGTCTACATACAAAATTTCTCTAATTTCTCTTGTGGAATTTATTATTTTTTTCAAAGGGTTGCCTCCTATAAAAGCTTTGGAACCCTCATACCCCCATTTCATCATAAGAAGTAATGCTTTTTCGTCGCCTGCTTCCGCTAGATCTAATAAGTCTTGGTTAACTGGAAGTTTATATGAACCACCTACCAATACTAATTTATTTATTAAATCTGGGTACCTTGAGGCAAAATCAACACCAACTAAGCACCCTTGCGAATGTCCAATGAAATTAATTTTGTGGATATTAAGTTTTTTCATCAATTCCTTAACCCAATCAGAGATGCCTTCAATAGATTTAAGACTTGGGCCATCAGAATTTCCATGTCCAGGCAAATCTACAGATAATACATTAAAGCCTTGGGCTACATAAAACTGTTCATGCAATGACCAAACAATATGACTTAATCCACTTCCATGCATTAGGAGTATTGAAGGCTTATTCTCATCTGTCTCCGTGCCACCTGTGGAGATAAACACGTCTTTCTCATTTACGTGTAGGTTCAGTTTATCTCCTTAGCCTTTTTTCTCAATTCAAATTTTTGGATTTTTCCCGTTGATGTTTTAGGTAATTCACAAAATTCTATTTTTTTTGGAACTTTAAATCCAGCTAAAGTCTCCCTACAAAAATCTATCAATTCTTTTTCATCTACAGGTTTATCTTTTACTACTTCAATAAATGCACATGGCACCTCGCCCCATTTTTCATCTGGTTTTGCAACAACGGCAGCTATTGAAACTGAAGGATGCTTAGCTAATGTATTTTCTATTTCAATTGATGAAATATTTTCTCCACCTGAAATAATTATATCTTTAGATCTATCCTGTATTTTTACATAACCATCAGGGTGCATAACCGCCAAGTCTCCCGAATGAAACCATCCATCTTTCATTGCTTTATTAGTCGCATCTTTATCTTTAAAATATCCCTTCATAACTATATTTCCTCTAATCATTATTTCTCCAATCGATTTTCCATCTTTTGGAACTTGCTTCATAGTTTCAGGATCCATAACTGTTACACCTTCTGTATTTGGATATCTTACCCCTTGTCTCGCTTTAATGTCATTTTGTTTGTCTTCATCAAACTCGTTCCACTCATCATTCCAAGCACATTGCGTTACGTGGCCATAGGTTTCTGTTAATCCATAAACATGCATTACTTCGAAACCTAAGCTTTTCATTTTTTTAAAAATTATACTTGGTGGTGGTGCTCCTGCAGTCAAAACATAAACTTTTTGTTTTAATTTCTTTCGTTCATTATCGGGTGCTCCAGTTATCATATTAAGAATAATTGGTGCGCCACCAAAATGAGTTACATTATATTTTTCTATTAATTCAAAAATTTTTTTAACATCAATATTTCGTAAACAAATTGTTCTGCCATTTAACATTGGTACTGTCCAAGGGTAACACCATCCGTTGCAATGAAACATGGGAACAACAGTTAAAAAATTTAATCTATTTGGCATGTTCCAAGCTACAGCGCTCCCAGTAGACATTAAATATGATCCTCTATGGTGATATACAACTCCCTTTGGTTTTCCAGTTGTACCAGATGTGTAACTTAAAGAAATTGCTTCCCACTCATCATCTGGCATTTTCCAAGCATAGTTTTTATCACCAGTATTTAAAAATTCCTCATACTCTAATTCACCAATTTTTTCACATTTTGATTGATCGGCAAATTTATCATTAATATCGATTACCAAAATTTTGTTCTTTACATTTTGTAAAGCTTTTTTTACCTCAACGTGAAGCTGTCTATCAACAACTAATACCTTAGCGTCACTATGATCTAAAATATAAGCGATAGTTTTGGCATCAAGTCTTATATTTATAGTATTCAATACTCCTCCCGTCATTGCTACAGAGTAATGAGCCTCAAATATTTCAGGAGTATTAAAGGATAAAAATGAGACAGTATCTCCTTTACCGATACCTATTTTAGTTAGAGCGCTCGCAAACATCACACATCTCTGATATACCTCAGACCAGTTATAACTTCTATCTTCGTAGACTATAGCCTCATAATTTGGATAAACGTCTTTAGCTCTTTGTAAAAAAGTTAGAGGTGTTAATGGTACGTAATTTGCATTATTTTTGTCTAAATTTGTATTGTAATGGCTCATAATTAGTTAAAATTAAAATCCATTATATACTTACTATCAGATTTCGCTGATAAATAATGACTTTCGACTCTTGGTAAAATTCTATTAAAATAAAAATTTGCTGTCTGTATTTTGTCTTCATAAAATATTTTATTGTTTGAATATTCTTTATAGCAAACGTCTAAGACTTTTATCCAAGAATGTCCTATTGCAACATAACCTAAAACTTTCAAATAATCGTTACATGCAGCGCTAGCATCATCTTTTGAACTCTTGATTTTTTCTTTCATCCAATCAGAAAAGTCGATTAATTTATCGATATAAATTTTTAGTTTTGCCTCAAATGGTTTTAATTTCTCATAACTTCCATTTAAATCTTTGTTTATCATATTTATATATTTTTGAATAATATCCCCATTTCTGTTTATTAGTTTTCTAAAAACTAAATCTATTGCTTGGACAGAATTTGTTCCCTCATATATCGGGGTTATTCTATTATCTCTATAAAGCTGTTCTATTCCTTGATCTTTTGTATATCCATATCCTCCATGGATTTGCATCGCTTCACTTGTAATTTCCATCCCCAGATCAGAAAATAGCGACTTAACTACAGGTGTCATTAAAGAAACCATATCATTTGCATCTTCCTTTACTTTCTTATCGGTATGATTCAGGCTAACTTCTGTTTGTTGCGATAACCAAAAACATAAAGCTCTTTCGCCTTCGATTATTGACTTCATGGTTAATAAAGATTTTCTAATATCTGCATGGTCTAAAATAAAATCCGCTCCTCCATTAGTTAGTTTTGTATTATTGCTTTTTCCTTGTTTTCTTTCTTTTGCATAGTTTAGAGAATTTTGATAAGCTATTTCAGACAATCCTAAACCCTGAATTCCAACAACAATTCTCTCAAGATTCATCATGGTGAACATTGAATTTAAACCTTTATTTTTTGGGCCAATCATATATCCAGTGGCATCGTCAAAATTTAAAACGCAAGTGGCAGATCCTTTGATACCCATTTTAGTTTCAATAGATCCTGTTGAAACTCCATTTCTAGGTCCAATTGATCCATCATCATTTACTAAAAACTTTGGAACTAAAAATAAACTTATACCTTTAGTACCTGCGGGAGAATCTGCTGCTCTCGCGATTACTAAATGTACAATATTTTCTGTTAGATCATGATCGCCTGAAGTTATAAATATTTTTTGTCCTGAAATTTTATAAGTCCCATCTTTTTGCTCAACAGCTTTAGTTTTCAAAAGGCCTAAATCTGTTCCACACACAGGTTCAGTAAGGCACATTGTTCCGCTCCACTTTCCCTCGACCATCTTTGGAAGATATTTTTCTTTAATACTTTCTGTTGCATGATGATTAATACAATTATATGCACCTAGTGTTAATTCACTATAAAGTTTAAATGCTAAACTAGCAGATGATATCATTTCATCAAAAAATGCACTTACTGTTTTGGGCATTCCTTGACCTCCATATTTTGGGTCACAGGATAAAGATGTCCAGCCATCCTCTATAAATTTCTTATATGCTTCTTTATATCCTGGGGGGGTTCTTACGATACCATTTTCTAATTTAGTAGGATTTTCATCACCAGATTTGGCAAGTGGCAATATTAGATTTTGATTAATTTTTGCTGCTTCTTCTAAAATATTTTTTACTAGATCTGTCGTAACATCTTTATACTTTTCGATCTCATTATAATTTTTGTTATTTTTAAGCTTTTCATACAAGAAAAGCATATCTTCAACGGGTGCATTATAAGTTGGCATATATTTATATTAATAAAAAACAAGATTATTTCAATTTTGAAATAATCGCATCCCCCATTTGGCCTGTTGATACCTCTTTTTTCCCACTTGAAAGTATATCTTTGGTTCTCAAACCCTCGTCTAAAACACCTTGAACGGCATTTTCAATAGAATTGGCTTCATTATCAAGGTTTAGCGAATATCTTAAAGCCATAGCAAAACTTAAAACTGTTGCAATAGGGTTTGCCATCCCTTTCCCAGCAATATCTGGTGCTGAGCCGTGAATTGGTTCATACATCGCTCTCATTTCGCCATCTTTATTTTTTGCGCCTAATGAAGCAGATGGCAACAATCCAAGAGACCCTGTAAGCATAGATGCCTGATCTGAAAGAATGTCTCCAAATAAATTATCAGTAACTATCACATCAAACTGTTTTGGGTTCCTTAAAAGTTGCATAGCACAGTTGTCGGCTAACATATGTTTTAATTCTACCTCCTTAAATTCTTTATCATGCAAAGATTGTACTTCTTCTTTCCAAAGTTGACCCGCTTCCATAACGTTAGACTTTTCACATGATGTTACTTTATTTGACCTTTTTTTTGCTAATTCAAAAGCGACTCTAGCAACTCTAATTATTTCACCACTTGTATACGTGTGGGTATTGATCCCTTTTCTTTCTCCATTATCTATTGGTTTAATACCTCTCGGTTCTCCAAAATAGATACCTCCTGTTAATTCACGAACAATCATAATATCTAAACCAGAAACTATTTCGGGTTTTAACGTTGACGCATCAACTAATTGTTTAAAGCAAATTGCGGGTCTTAAATTTGCAAATAGTTTTAGTTCTTTTCTTAATTTTAAAAGAGCTCTTTCTGGTTTTTTTGAAAACTCGAGATTATCCCATTTAGGTCCCCCTACAGCGCCTAAAATTACTGCCTCACACTCTAGTGCTTTATAGAAAACTTCATCAGTTATAGGAGTTCCATGTTTATCATATGACACTCC
>CENX01027665.1_pt1 | contig 22471 bp, 18 predicted proteins | sample 361321 | NCBI WGS metagenome assembly CENX01 (sample SAMEA2619678, study PRJEB7988) | marine metagenome | isolation source: saline water (ENVO:00002010), including | reverse complement strand
GTCTGGTCTCGTTCTTAAATTCGGTATTCGCTGATAGGGTTGAGGTATATCTAACTCGTCGGGATTAAAAGGGTAGCTTGCGTGGCAAATATCTTCTGGAATGTCTAATACGACTGGCCCAGGACGACCAGTAGTTGCGACTTGGAATGCTCGTATAACTAGTTCGGGAAGCCGTTCAATCATTTCAACTTTAATTAATTCTTTCACTGCTGGCCTCAGAATCTCAACTTGTCTACTTTCTTGTGTCATGTTTTTCCAAGAATGTAGTCGATGGCTATTCCCAACGATAGCTACCAGAGGGGTGCCTGCGTTCAGCGCTTCCACTAATCCTGTAACTAAATTGGTAGCTCCTGGTCCTAGTGTGGCATCGACTACACCCACTCGACCAGTAATCTTGGCGTATGCGTCGGCTGCAAAGACACCGCATCTTTCGTCATTTATTAGTGAGTGTGTTAAACCAAGACGACGAGCAGCATCGTAAAAAGGTAATAATTGAAAACCGCCCATCCCAAACATAGGCCCGATACGATGTGCCCGAAGCAATCGTGCTATAGCTTCTCCACCGGTCATCTCATTTGTTGCGGACACGATTAAGCACTCCCGGTAGCTAGTTAAATTATACGATTGTGACACGAAGAGGTTAAGGATCGAGTTTCATGTCGAATCGTGAACATCAATTGCAAAAAAATACCGGGTTGTCTACCAAACGATTCAATAAGAAAAAATATGAGCAGCCATTTTTAGGATTATTGACGCATTACGATCATTTTTTTGATTTCTGCGATCGCCTTGGCTGGGTTAAGACCCTTTGGACAGGTTTTTGTGCAATTCATTATGGTGTGGCAGCGATATAAGCGAAATGGGTCCTCTAAATTATCAAGACGTTCGCCTGTATATTCGTCTCTTGAATCTGCGATCCAACGATATGCTTGAAGTAGAACTGCTGGTCCTAGGTAACGCTCCCCATTCCACCAATAACTTGGACAAGAAGTAGAACAACTAAAGCACAAAACGCATTCCCACATACCATCTAATCTAGCCCTCTCATCTATCGATTGCAGGCGTTCAGTATCTGGAGGGGGAGGGGTTTTTGTTTTTAGCCACGGTTCGACGGATTCTAACTGAGCGTACGCTGTTGATAAATCTGGAACCAAGTCTTTGATCACGTCCATGTGCGGCAGCGGGTAAATCTTTACATCGCCCCTAACTTCTTCAATTGGTTTGAGACAAGCCAAAGTGTTAGTTCCATCAATGTTCATAGCGCAAGAACCACAAATTCCCTCTCGACAAGAACGTCTAAATGTTAATGATGTGTCTACTTGGTCTTTAATCTTTATAAGGGCGTCCAGTACCATTGGGCCGCAATCGTCGAGATCTATTTCGTATGTATCCAGACGAGGGGTTTCGTTACTATCGGGATCATACCGATATACCTTGAAAGCACGGACGTCTCCTGCATCATCAGGCCCTTTATGAGTATTTCCGATTTTGACTTTAGAATTAGCTGGGAGCGTAAATTCAGCCATTTTTTATTTCTCTCTTTAAAAACTTTTCATGCACAATGTTCTAGTATACCCGAGCCGCTGGAGGTATTGGCTCTATTTCGTTTGACAATGGGTTTTGATGAACATCCCGATAAATGACATCATAATTGTTTTTCTCATCAAGCCACATACAAGTATGCTTCATCCAGTTTTCGTCATCACGTTCGGGATAGTCTTCATGGGCATGCGCCCCGCGGCTTTCTTTTCGAAGGTTGGCTGATGTTAGAGTAACGATAGCTTGCCCCATCAAATTATCTAACTCTAATGCTTCGACTAAATCTGAATTCCATATTAGAGAGCGATCGCTGACGGATATATCCGGCATAGTACCAGCAATCTGCAGAATATTCTTTACGCCTTTGTCAAGAAGCTCGTTGTCTCTAAAAACAGCCGCATGACGTTGCATTGATAGTTGCATTTCATGCCTTATTTCGGACGCTTTCTTGGAACCGGAAGCATTTCGAATACGTTCAAGTCGTTCGATTGAAAAATCACCTGCATTTGCTTCTAAAGGTTTATGTGTTTCTCCGGGTGTAACCGTTTCCGCGGCACGGTAGGCTGCAGCCCTTCCAAAAACAACGATGTCTAGCAGGGAGTTTGTACCAAGTCTATTTGCCCCATGAACAGAAACACAGGCAGCCTCGCCAATAGCCATCAAGCCAGGACACGTCCGGTCTGGATCCTGGGCCGTCGGTGCCAAAACTTCTCCATGGTAATTAGTTGGTATTCCACCCATATTGTAATGGACGGTCGGCATTATAGGGATAGGTTCCCTAGTCACATCAACCCCTGCAAATATCTTTGCTGTTTCAGATATGCCCGGAAGCCTAAGCGCCAGGACATCAGGATCAAGGTGTTCCAGATGCAAATTTATATGATCTTTTTTTGGACCAACTCCTCTGCCTTCGTTTATTTCAATAGTCATGGACCGGCTTACCACGTCTCGTGAGGCTAAATCTTTGGCCGTTGGAGCGTAGCGTTCCATAAAACGCTCTCCTTCCGAATTCGTGACGTACCCACCTTCGCCTCTGGCCCCCTCAGTGATCAGACACCCTGCGCCATACACGCCGGTTGGATGGAACTGAACAAACTCCATATCCTGAAGTGGTAATCCAGCGCGCAAAACCATGCCATTACCATCGCCTGTACAAGTATGTGCTGAGGTACATGAAAAGTATGCTCTTCCATACCCGCCGGTTGCTAAAACTGTTTGATGCGCTCTAAATCGATGCAATGTGCCAGTGGCAAGGTCAAGTGCCATTACGCCTCTGCAAGCACCCGTATCATCCATAATCAAATCTAGGGCAAAATACTCGATGTAAAACTCAGCATTATTGGCCAAGCATTGTTGGTACAGGGTGTGAAGAATTGCATGTCCTGTTCTATCAGCTGCGGCGCAAGCACGTTTAGCCATCCTTTTACCATTATCTAAAGTGTGACCACCAAAAGGACGTTGATAAATTTTACCCTCTTCGGTGCGAGAAAACGGAACACCGTAGTGCTCCAATTCTATCACAGCTGGTATCGCGTTTCTGCACATATACTCTATAGCATCTTGATCGCCCAACCAGTCCGATCCTTTGACTGTATCGTACATGTGAAATTGCCAGTTATCTCCTTCACCCATATTGTCTAGTGCTGCTCCAACTCCTCCTTGTGCGGCAACCGTGTGACTTCGTGTGGGAAACACTTTTGTTATACATGCCGTCTTTAGGCCTTCCATCGTCATCCCTAGCGTAGCACGTAACCCGGCGCCGCCTGCTCCAACTACTACCACGTCGTATGTATGATCGATTACTTCATATGACTTCATTTTCTACGGCCCTTACAATGCGATTTTTAATAATGAAAAAACAGATACTACACCTAAGACTAAAAATATGAATTTCAAACCTATCAGTAACAGAAATTTGAAACCTTCATGATGTATATAGTCCTCGACAACGACTTGAACACCCAAAAGCGCATGATATAGCGTTGAGGAAATCAATAAAATCATAAAAATTGACACGAGAGGTATAGATAACCAGTTCACCGTCTCTGCGTAGCTAGCGCTGTTGAGGGAGGCGATCGAAATAATAAACCATAATGTAAGCGGAATCAGGGCAATCGCTGTTAACCTTTGCATCCACCAGTGGTGTGCGCCTTCCTTCGCGGTGCCTAAACCCCTTACGCGGCCTAAGTCACTTCTCATGCCTTTATCTGCCATATTTAAATCCTTAATTAACTCAATAAACCAATTGCCCAGGCGATACCTGTGAGCAAAAAGGAGCCAGCTACAGTGGCCCAACCTGACTTGTATGCAGTATCAAGCTCGAATCCGTACCCGGCGTCCCAAAAGAGGTGACGAATTCCGTTACATAAATGATAAAAAACAGCCCATGAGAAACCTAAGAGCACAATTAAACCAAACCAGGACGTCATGATTTCTTTTACTAAACTGAAATACTCTTCGCCGCTTGCAGCTGCTACTATCCACCAAACAAGCAAAATAGTACCTGCCGATAATGCAACTCCAGTGGCACGGTGAGTGATTGAAAGAACTGAGGTCAACTGGGGCCTATAAATTTGTAGATGTGGTGAGAGAGGACGTTTAGAACCACTCATGTATTATGTTTCCCTAAAAATATTAATAACCTAAACTTCAGAACGATAAATGGTTCTGTCGAGAGGGCACAATCACCAAAATTCATATGCCAATCACCAATCTCCGATCGCTTTCATGAAACATATCATCAATTCGTATTGTCAAACTATAGATTCTTGTAGTTGCTTGAATCCCCCCAAGATAGATACTAACATACTCTTTGCAGTTTTTTAACAAATTAGATGGCCAAATATTATTTTATTGGGAGATTTTTATGTCGGACCAAAACTTATTTAAAGTTACAGCAGAGCGAGAAGCAAATGCGATAATTAATAATGCAGGCTATATTGAAATGTATGAGCGATCGCTTGCGGACCCGGTAAAGTTTTGGGAGGAAGAAGGTAAGAGGATTGATTGGATTAAACCATACACCAAGGTAAAAGATGTTTCTTATGCTGAAAAAGATTTACACATAAAATGGTTTTATGATGGGACATTAAATGTTTCCGTTAACTGTTTAGATAGACATCTAGCGAGCAAAGGTGACCAGACCGCAATAATTTGGGAGGGCGACAACCCGGAAGAAGATAAAAAAATATCGTTCCAAGAACTGCATATTGAGGTTTGTAAATTTGCAAATGCATTGAAAGCTCTTGGTGCGAAGAAAGGGGATCGCATCACCATATATATGCCCATGATCCCCGAGGCGGCGGTAGCTATGCTTGCTTGCGCTCGAATTGGTGCAATTCATTCAGTTGTGTTTGGAGGATTTTCGCCAGAGGCGTTGGCAGGACGAATCAAAGACTGTGATAGTAATTTAATCATTACGGCGGATGAAGGAATCAGAGGTGGAAAATCAATCCCGTTGAAAGCGAACACTGATGAAGCGCTAAAGTCCTGTGCAATGTGTCAAACAGTTGTTGTTGTGAAAAGGACTGGGGGGTCGATCGATTGGAATGAAGATACTGATCACTGGTATCATGATATAATGGCGACAGCGTCGGAAGATTGTCCGGCAGAAGAGATGAATGCGGAAGACCCCTTATTCATTCTGTATACTTCGGGATCAACAGGACAACCTAAAGGCGTAATGCATACATCCGGTGGATACATTGTCTATGCTTCAATGACACATCAATATGTTTTTGACTATAAACCGGGCGAAATTTATTGGTGTACCGCTGATGTTGGGTGGGTAACCGGACACTCTTATATTCTATATGGTCCCCTAGCTAATGGGGCCACGACACTTATGTTCGAAGGGGTACCAAACTATCCAGATACCAGTCGGTTTTGGCAAGTTTGTGACAAACATAACGTTTCTATTTTCTACACAGCACCAACAGCACTTCGCGCTTTAATGAGAGAGGGTGATGGGCCGGTAAAATCTACTAGTCGGAAGTCTCTTCGAATCTTGGGTTCAGTTGGAGAGCCAATCAATCCGGAAGCCTGGCTATGGTATTATAATGTTGTTGGGGATGGTCGTTGTGCCATTGTTGATACGTGGTGGCAGACCGAAACAGGAGGTATTTTGATCACTCCTTTACCTGGCGCCACGGACCTCAAACCGGGATCTGCAACTAGACCATTTTTTGGTATTGAGCCTGTTATAGTAGATGGTGATGGTAATCGTTTGGATGGACCTACAAGTGGGAACCTATGTTTGAACGATAGTTGGCCAGGCCAAATGCGAACCGTTTATGGGGACCATGAAAGGTTTTATCAGACCTATTTTGCCACGTTTCCAGGAAGGTATTTCACCGGAGATGGTTGTCGACGTGATAAGGATGGTTATTACTGGATTACTGGGCGCGTTGACGATGTTATAAATGTTTCTGGTCATCGTATGGGAACGGCAGAGGTTGAATCTGCGCTTGTTGCCCATGAAAAAGTAGCTGAAGCGGCGGTTGTTGGATACCCGCATGACATCAAAGGACAAGGCATATACGCGTATGTAACTTTAAATGTTGGTGTAGATCCGTCGGAGGACTTAAGGGTTGAGCTGGTGCAATGGGTTAGAAAAGAGATTGGTCCAATAGCAAGTCCAGACTTAATACAATGGGCGCCAGGCCTACCCAAAACACGTTCAGGAAAAATAATGCGACGGATCTTGCGAAAGATTGCCGAAGATGATTTTGGTAGTTTAGGAGATACTTCTACCTTGGCTGAGCCTGCCGTCGTTAATGATCTGATAGAAAATCGAGAAAACAGGGAGGATTAAATGGTCAGGTAATTGCCAGATTATCAATCAATCTGGTTGAACCTAGCCATGCGGCAGCGAAAAGGCGGCTTGGTCTTTTAATGTCATTACAGGCTTGGAGTGTTTGAGAACTGCGGAGATCTAAATACTCAATTTTCTCGAATCCTGATTTTTGCATATTTTGTTTAGCAAGTTGTAGGCTTTTCTTTATATCATTCCCGTTGGATATATCGGACGCATACTGGGTTAAAATATTGTACATGGAAGGTGCTATAGAACGGGATTTAGTATCGAGATAAACGTTTCTTGAAGATAATGCTAAGCCGTCTTCTTCGCGGATGGTTGGAGCACCTATAATCTCTACAGGTATATCTAGGTCAGTTGCGAGGCGTTTTATTACTAAAAGCTGTTGATAGTCCTTTTCACCGAATATTGCTATGTCTGGAAGCGCTTGCAGCAATAACTTGGTTACAACTGTGGCGACGCCATCAAAGAAGCCTGGTCTAGAGAGAGCACAAAGACAATCGGTTAACCCCCCCACACTGATTGTTGTTGTTGCATCGGGGCGATACATTTCGCTAACGTCAGGTGCAAAGAGTAAATCGATGTCTTCTTCAACAAGTTTCCGAATATCACTATCTTCACGCCGAGGGTACGTTTCAAAATCTTCATTAGGCGCGAATTGAAGAGGGTTTACAAAAATAGTTGCAATTACTCTATCGCTCCTTTCCTTCCCTACTTTCATTAAAGATAAATGTCCTGCATGCAGGGATCCCATCGTGGGCACTAGCGCGACACTCTGGCCTTCTCTTCTCCACATCGAAATGCGGGACCGCAATTCTGCAACTGTGCGTACAATATCCAACCCAAAACTGCCTATTTCTCAGCCAATAACACCAATCCGCTCAGTTGATACCTATTTTATGCAGCAGTTTCAACTAGGTGTTGTAACTTATCTTATGGCATTAGCGTCATTTGCAGGTATGTAATTAAAATCAGGATAATTAATGTTAACTATTCTGTTCTCCTTCATTCCAATACACCGGATTATAAAATTAGGAGTTTGCTTATATTATACATAATTTTAATGATGAAAATTCGAAACGATATCGGTATCTTTTAGATATGGTCGTAACTAGCAATTAACCCATTAATCATTTTATGGAATTGATAAAAATGAAAATATGTATTTTTGGAGCCGGAGCTATAGGTGGTTTTGCAGCTTCGTATTTATCGAGGGCAGGACACGAGATTTCCTTGATATCGCGGGGCGCTAATTTGAAGGCATTTCAGAATACCGGATTAACATTAAGTCATGCTGGTGACACATCTACTGTCCACCCGATAGCTACCGATAATCCTGCAGATATTGGTCAAGTTGACATTATTCTTGTAGCCGTGAAAGGACCTGCCCTGACTGATGTAGGCAGTTATATTAAACCATTATTGGGTGATGAGACACAAGTCGTCTTTGCTATGAATGGCATTCCTTGGTGGTATGACATAGTGATGGGGCGCGGCCAAGCAACATCGGGAAAGCTTTTAGATCAAGGTGGACAATTGCAACATACGGTTGGAATTGAACGTATAATAGGATGTGTCGTGGATTGTCCAGCAGCTGTTTCCTCGCCCGGTTTTGTCATTTGTAAACGAGAGACAAAGGGGAAATTCACTATTGGCGCTCCTCGTTCAATTAATAACCCAAGGGTGGATTTTATTTCGAGGATATTGGAAGACGCCCAGATGTTAGCCCCAGTAAGTAGTAATATTGAACAGGAAATTTGGGCGAAACTGATTGTTAATCTATCGCGTTCCCCTCTCGCTGTTCTGACTGGTGTGGATGAAATGGAATTGGCTAAACATTCAGAAACTACAGAAATAACCCGAGAGATGGTGAATGAAGCAACTTTGGTGGCGCATTCTCATGGTATTCAGCTTAATTTGAATTGGGATCAATTGCTCAATATTGAATATAGGTCCGAACATAGATCATCTATGTTACAAGATTGGGATTTTCAGAGGCCGATGGAAATTGATAGCATTATCAAAATCGTGAGTTTGTTTGGAAAAGAGGCTGGCATCAAAACTCCGACAATTGATAGAATATTGGCATTGTTAACCATCAAAGCTCGTCAGGTTGGACTTTATCATTAATGATTTTTAATGATAAGGGTCTGCCGCATCTCTTAATCCATCCCCAAAAAAATTGAATGCCAAAACCACAACGATCACTGGGATTACTGGTGTCATTATCCATGGATATAATTCCACGGCATTGATATTTTGAGCCTCCGTTAACAATACTCCCCACGAAGTAATTGGAGGGCGTAATCCTAGCCCTAGAAAACTGAGAGCTGTTTCACCCAATATCATCGATGGAATGGATAGAGTGGCAGATGCGATTAAGTGGCTTGTGAAACTCGGCAGCAAATGTCGGGCGATCACCCGTCTGGGCTTTGCCCCCATTAGCTGTGCTGCCTGAGCAAAGTCTTCTTCTCTAAGGGAAAGGAGTTTTGATCTTACCGCTCGAGCTAGACCTGTCCAATCGAGCATGCCTAAAATCAGAGTTATGCCAAAATAAACCAAAATAGGGCTCCATGTGACGGGAAGAGAGGCGGATAGTGCCATCCATAATGGGAGTTCTGGAAACGATCGTATGATCTCTATCATTCTTTGTGTTAAATTATCAATCCAGCCACCATAATATCCAGCTAATCCCCCAATAGTAATGCCGATTATGAAGCTAAAAATAATACCAACTAAACCTATGGTAAGTGATATCCGAGTACCATAAATTATTCTTGATAGAACATCTCTTCCTAGTCGGTCAGTACCCAACAAAAATAATGTTCCACTTTTCGATGGACAAAAGAAATGAAAACTAGCATCAAAGATGCTCCAAAATTTATATTTATCGCCAGAACAAAAAAATCGTATGGGCTGAATAATTGCTGTATTTTCCGTATATTCACGCCTCAAAGTTTTCATATTAAGCTTAAAGTTAAAGCCGTAAACGAATGGCCCAATAAGTTCACCTTCGTGAAAAAAGTGAATTTTTTGTGGGGGTGCATAAATGAAATCGGTATTGCGGGAAGCTAAACCATAAGGGGCTAGCAATTCGGCGATCACAACTGAAAAATACATAAAAGCTAGTACAGCACCAGAGACCATCGCTAATCTATGTCGTTTTAGCTTCCACCACATCAACTGCCACTGTGTCGCCAAATAATAACGTTCTTGCTCTCGTGTTAGTGGTTCCTCTGCATTTGGGTCAAAGTGATTTTTATTTACAAAATGCATGTTACTCATTTGCTCGCTCCACCACCAAGACGAATGCGTGGATCAAGCCAGGCTAATGCTAAATCTGATAAAAACATTCCAACTACGGTTAACAAAGCAAGAAATATTAGAAAGGATCCTGCAAGATACATATCCTGGCTTTGAAGTGCGGATATTAGCATGGGACCCGTCGTTGGGAGCGAGAGTACCATTGAGACGATAGCTGACCCAGAAATAATTTGTGGCAGCATATTGCCAATATCAGCAATAAAGGGGTTCAAGGAAGTTCTAAGTGGGTATTTTATGAGTGCTTTTAGAGGATGGAGTCCCTTGGCCTTTGCCGTTATCACATATTGCTTTTGCAGTTCATCAAGCATGTTAGCTCTTAAGCGTCGGATCATACTTGCTGTACCTGATGTTCCTATAACAACAACAGGAACCCATAAATGCTCCAGAACGGAAAGAAATTTGGCTGTTGACCATGGTTGGTCTATGTAGATGGGGTCCATAAGGCCACCTATTGATGTGCCAAACCAGACATTCGCAAAATAGAGTAATATTAAAGCAAGTAGAAAATTTGGCGTTGCCAGGCCAATGAAGCCTACAAACGTTAGTCCGTAATCTCCCCAGCTATATTGGTGTGTAGCCGAGTAAATTCCAATTGGAAATGATACCAGCCAAATAAAGATAATGGTTGTAAAGTTGAGGATTAGCGTAAGCAATAATCGATCACCCACCACTTCGGAAACGGGGAGTTGATATTCAAATGAAAATCCAAGGTCGCCCTGTAACAAACCTAAGACCCAAAAGCAATATTGTTCCACCATTGATTTATCGAGTCCGTATTGAGCCCTTAGTGCTTCAATTTTGGCGATATCTACGTTCTCTCCCTGGCTTTGAAGCTCGGCTATATAAGTAGAGAGATAATCACCTGGGGGGAGTTGTATAATCACGAATGTTATAATGCTGATAGCAAACAAAGTTGGTATCATAATTAAGATTCTATGGATAAGGTATGACAGCACTCTAACTCACCGTTCCATGCTATTTTTGGGTAAAGTTTTGAACCAAAACGTGTCGGGGCTGTAAATGCCAAAATGGGCACCGGGGTTCCAGTTATAAATTCCCTTTATTGGAACATTTTTAAGATTATTCGATACAACCACCGGCTGGAGAACGCCCGCTATTAGCCCTATTGAGTAGACTTGTTCAGTATGAATATCTAAAACCTTTTCCCAAATGTCCTTTCTTTTCGCGAATACGGGCTCCGCTCGCCAATCCCGGTATAATTTCAGTAATTCCATGGCAAACGGGTCATTTGGAATTTGTCCTGCTTTCCCGCCTGTTTCAAAGTGCTGCCCCCATTTTGGCCATTGAAGTAACTGTTGCGTTGTGGGTGCAAATTCAGCAGGTGAACTGTTTGCTGAAGCAAGTCCATTTTCGATACCTGACCATATGGATATGGCTGTCTCACCAGAGAAAATGCGATTCCGGAATACGTTTCGTTGAGACGGTTTTGAGTAAATTTTTATACCAATTTTCAACCAACTGTCATGGATTAGCTCCAAAATGTCCGTTTGTTCGGTGCTCTCTCCAGCAGTCTCAATAATTAAGTTTAAGGGATTACCGTCGGGTAGCAGTCGAATTCCTCTGCTATCCCGTTTTATCAGTCCCATATCGTCCAAAAGTTGATTCGCCGATTTTAAATTGAGTTGCGCCCATTTGGATCTATAGTATGGCTTATATAGTGGCGACTCAGGTAGAACAGTATTATTACCCTCAATTGCCAATCCATAATAGATCACCTGATTAATTTCATATCGGTTCACAGCCATGGATAACGCGCGCCTGAAACGAACATCCTGCATAATAGACCGTAGCACTTTATTTTTATGATTTAAATTTGGGAACAAGGCTAGGTGTGAACCCTTCGCCGTAGTCCACAGTCTTGTAGAATACGGCGAACGATCTTCGCCTTTTTTTAAAAACGTGTAGTCGTCAAATCTAAGGTAACGCGCCTGAAGGTCAACTTCCCCAGTACCTGTTTTAGCCGATATTAACTTGTTACTAGCGATACTAAAAATAAACTCGTCAATATAAGGTAATTGCTGCCCCTTTGGATCTATTCTATGAAAAAAAGGGTTTCTTTTGAATCTCAACCTATTTGATGAAGATTTACTAATGCAGACCCAGGGTTGTAAAACTGGCAAATCGATATTGTCGTTTCTATAAAGGTTATCCATTTTATTATGCAATGCTGCCCAATTACGCTGTTTTGCCGTAGTTACAAGTTTTTGGAGTTCAGAATTTGCGGTAAAATTCTCGTGAAATTGACGCATGTAGTGTGCGGGGCGATAAATATAGAGTGGACTGGCGCCCGCTAAAGCCGCTAAAAAATCAGGATTTGGCTTTTCCCATTCATACTGAATGGAGAGATTATCGAGTATTCTAAATTGTGGCAGTTTACCGTCTACCTTCATCACTTTTGGGGGGCCTACCGGTGACAATTTAGGATTGTTTGCGACGTCTTCCCACCAATAACGAAAATCTTCTACCGTAAATGGATGCCCGTCTGACCATTTATGACCGGGCCGCAGATTGAATATAAATTTTTTCCCTTGAATAACATCGAATGACTCGAGGATATCCGGCTGAAATTCAAATGTCTTTGGTTTGTATATTAACAATCTGGCATAACCATAGACGGTCATCTGTCGTGCGTCTTTTGCCCGCGCCATAAGCATTTTAAGGGTGCCCCCAAACTTACCAATTTCGAGATTACGGCCAGCAAAATCAATTACTCTTGGAGTTTGAGGTAATCTGGATTCAACAGGCGGTAATTTACCGTTTTTTACCATTTTGGAAAGCAAAGGGGATTCGGAATAACCAAATGCACAATTTGCAAAAGAAAGGATAAAGACAAATAAATAGCCGAAAAGAGTAAGATGTTTATTCATGATGCTATTTTTAATTCTGAAATGTTTTCGTGAACTCTTACAAAGTGTTCTCCCCCTATATCAAGCAGCTTGGTAGGCATTTCTTGGGTTGCTGTGAATGGATGCTCCCATTCTGCTGGATTCGAGCAACGTTCATCCATGATACTTTTGAAGTCGAGAGGTTTATCGAGGCTGGGACTGGGTACGGCAGAAAACAATGCCTTAGTATAAGGATGTATGGGGTTTTTAAATAGCGCTACCCGCGGCGCCGCCTCAACTATTTGCCCGGAACACATGACGGCTACATCATCTGCAATATAATCAATCACAGCGAGATTATGAGATATGAAAAGGTAACTTAAAGCTAGTTGTTCTTTGAGGTCTTTCAGTAAATTTAATACTTGGGCTTGGATGGAGACATCTAGGGCTGAAACGGGTTCGTCACAAATCAATAGTCTTGGTTTCAGCGCTAATGCCCTTGCAATTCCTATACGCTGGCGCTGCCCACCCGAAAAGCTATGGGGGTAGCGATTTAGATGCCGGATATCTAACCCTACCAATCTAATGAGTTCACGAACAAGTGTAATTCTAAACTCATGATCCCCAATGTTATGAATGATAAGAGGCTCGTTTATGATATCAAATATAGTCATGCGAGGGTTCAGTGAACTAAAGGGATCCTGAAAAATAAATTGGATTTTCTTTCGGAAATCGATAAGCGATTCCTCATTCAATGACAAAACGTCGACAGTACCATCTTGATCTGAATACTGAATGGAGCCGGCATCGGGTGCGATAGCTCGCATAACGGTTTTGCTAAGTGTTGTTTTTCCGCATCCTGATTCTCCTACCAATCCGAGACAAGACCCACGTCTAATCTTAAAACTGACATCATTTACTGCAGAGACTTTTTCTCCACCAAAATTGAAAATACCGCTCGAACGAATAGAGAATGATTTTCTGATACCTTCAACAGTCAGTATAGGTTTGACCGAAAGAGTTTTCGCCACTTCCAAATCTTTTGGATTAGGCTTTAAAAGAGGACTAGACTTTGACTCGATATTCCGTATTGGTATTAATCGCTCACCTTTCTCCATATCAAAGCGAGGGACAGCGGCCATTAATGATTTTAGATACGGGTGCTCGGCACGTTTGAAGATATCTTCTACAGAACCGGTCTCCATTATCTCACCTCTGTACATAACCACAACGTCATCAGCCATGTTTGCAACGACACCAAGATCGTGAGTAATCATCAACAATGCCATTTCAAACTCCGCCTGTAGATCCTTCATCAGCTTCAATATTTGAGCTTGAATTGTCACATCAAGTGCCGTCGTAGGTTCATCAGCGATGAGTAGACATGGTCTGCAGATGAGAGCCATGGCGATCATAGAACGCTGTCTCAAACCGCCGGATAACTCAAATGGATATGTTTTGAAGCCTCTTTTTGGATCCGGAAATCCTACTAAACGAAGCATATCAATAACCACCTGAGTAGCTTCATTGGTGTGAAGGCGACGATGTAGCATCAATGCTTCAAGGATTTGATTTCCGATAGTGTGGAGTGGCGATAACGAAGTCATGGGCTCTTGAAAAATGATCGAAATCTGACCGCCCCTTATATCGCGGATTGGTTTTCCGGAGGGATTTAATGCCGCTATATCGATTATCGGTTTATCCTCAGAATTCGGTGAAAATAGTATTGACCCACCATATATTTTTGCCTGAGAAGGAAGTAATCCCATTATTGTTTGACTAATTACTGATTTTCCAGAGCCAGACTCGCCTACCAAGGCTACCGTTTTTCCTGGAAATATTTCAAATGAGGCCTTCTTAACGGCCATCATACGGCCCTCGGGCAAATCGAATCCAACTTCGAGATCTTTTACCGATAATATTGGGACCTTTGTATCCATTTATTATTGGTTCCTAATTTCTTGTTATTTCATTCTCAGACGACAGTCGATTTTGAAGGGGAAATCCGGCACTTGAAAAATTCTCTATAGTTGTCTCTGAAGGAGTAAGTTTATTCTGGTGAATAGTATTTACGCAATGCTGCATTATTTGTTCGAAACCGTTGATAGTAGAATCAACAGAAATTTTACTTTTAGGATCCCGTATAGTGAGCTCAAACCATCCACCTTTACCGGTTCGATCTTTTCGGGTTGAAAAATATCTCAGTCTTATGTCAATCACAGCAGGTAGTGAAATATTTTTTCCCAAGGGGCCGTTTGCCTGGAAGGTGTCATTTGAAAAGCTGAATGTTGTCAGATGCCTCTGAGCAGTTCTTAGAAAGAAGCCTAAAAAAAGAAGTGCCCCGGCGGCGAATATATATTGAAAGATGGTTATTTTTGTCGCTGCTACTATAAGCCCGACCGTAACAAAAAGACCGATTGCACCCCTGAGATAATCTCCTCTTAGTGCATTCATGGGATAATGGAAAATTGTCATAATGTTTTTCTTTTTAGCCGAAGTAATTTATTGGAGATGTTAAGTTTATACTAGTGCTTTTTTTTAAAACAAGGCAGACTTCTTGAAACTCTTTCCAATCGTCAATAGACATTATTAAATGATGTGTCAAAAGCCCTATCGGCTCTAGGGTATCTATGGCCCTAGTCCGGCAATTTTGTAATTCGCCGGCAATTTTGTCCGCCATAAGTTCCGCTCCAATGAAACTCCGTTTTTCTTTCCAATCAATGACATCAACATGGGTATTAACCTGCAGAAGTCCGGGAACTGGAGTCGCCTCTTTTCTTGATGAGAAAGTAGAGAGGCTTGAGATGCCAAATGAAGGCAGAGTTTTAGTTAATTCATTATTAATACGGTTCCAAGGAGGAACAAAGCATTTAAGAAATAAATCACCAAAAAGTTGTTCTAATTTACCGATCCCCTTTTCTAGGTCTTTCCATTGAGCCTCGATCGGTCTGAAGCTCCCAAACTCTGCTTTTTTTCTGGTAAATGGTTCATAATTGTAATGGTTGAGCCCATGCATCGCTATATTAATATTGCACTGGTTTAATAAGTTTACCAACTGGCTCGATGCTCTGGCCGGAACGACGGCAAGAAGAGGGGCAAGGTTAATATTGTCTGAAACAGCAATCATATTCTCTAAACTGTGACTGGGGGCCTCTAGGTCGTCGTCGCGCCACCAGATCTCCATATATTTGTTTTCTGAATCTAAACGATTAATTTCCTTTTCTAATCGTTGAAAACCTGTTTCTAAGTTCATAGTAAGGCCCATAATAAATTGGCTGTAGAACTAGCGCCATCTAAACTAACATTTAGCTTTTTTACTGGCTTAGTGTTCAAGGCTTGATATATCGCGTTGTTCAAGTTGTTCACATTAAGCTCATTCTCATCAACAACTTGGAGCAAGGAACGTTTTGCCAGTAAATCAGACCTAAGACGTTGTTCCGTTTCGACTCCCCCCTCATAGGGAACTACGACAGCCGGGGTTCCAGCGTTCATTAATTCCGCAATAGTATTATAGCCGGCTTGCGATATTGATAATTTTGCTCGACTTATAACTGCTGGGAGGTCCGGCCTGCTTCTCTCCACAAAGGTATCATTTGTTTCTTTTGCACTGAGCTCGTTGAATATCTCTGGTGGCATGTGTGGACCTGTCACAAAACGCCAGGGGAAATCGCGGATAGCAACTTTGTTTCTTAGCTTGAATATTTTGGGCAATGTTGCGAACCCAACAGCTCCACCACCGGCAGAGACTATAATTTCACCTGTTCCATCCTTACCGGTATCACCTATATGCCCGGGGGTTAGAACATAGCCAGTGTATTCTATTAAGTGTGATATTCTTTTTTCCAAAGGAAATGTCTCAGCCAATGATATGACCTTTCGGTCTCCGTGCACCAAAATTTTTTGGTAAAAGTTTTCCAGTGTCTCCACTATTTCTAGATTTCTGTCATGGCGAGGCTTAGTTACAAGAATATCACGCATCGAACACACCACTTGTGAACAGCACTTGGCTTCTTTAGCTTTGGTCAGTAGGGGGATTAGCTCAAATCTAAACTGTCTGCGTCCAAAGGGAAAAAGCTCGGTGAGCAGAACTTGCGGTTGAATTTTTTCGAACAAATCTAATAGCAATTTTCGTCTTTTGTTTCTCCATAAATCGTCGATCTCCTTATCATTTTCAGCCACAAGAGTTTTAAAATCACCATCAAGCGACCTGACGGGGGGAATTTGATAAAACTCTGCTTCTCCTATGTTTAGATCTTTTATAGGAAAGCCGCCCGAAACAAACCTGACGTCAAAACCCCTTTCAACAGCGGCACGCGATATCCCCGCTGCTCGTCTCAAATGGCCAATACCAAGCAGGTTCTGAACGTAAATCATTAGACGAGGTTTATTCATGATACAGAATCGCGTTTATTAAATTTCACGTTCAATTGATGGGGTTTGATAACGCCTTCGTAATCTACCGAAAACGTATGAATCGCTTCCCAATCTAATCTAATGGGCGGTTTTTCTGACATATCCCATCCCGTAGCGAGTGATAAAAGTGATCGTATTACGCCCTTATGTGTTATGGCACCAATTAGTTTCTGCTCACCACTGGCAGCAATATCGGATAGTAGTGGTTGCAGTCGTTGGCAAACCTGGCGGGGGGATTCGCCCCCAGGTGGGGTTAAATCCAAACCTCTTTTTTCATTTTCGAGCATTTTCTGTCCATATTTAACCCGCAAATCCTGAAGAACTTGACCCTCCCAATCACCCCAATTGGTTTCTATTAATCGATCATCTATGAGCATTTCGGTTATGCCGAGCAATTTCCCTGTCTCTATAGCCCGTGATAGTGGACTCGTTATCCAATCCATTTCAGAAAAAAAATCGGGTAATTGCAACTGTTGAATTAAACTTTTTCCTCTTTCACTTAATGGAATATCGGTCCTGCCCTGTATTTTCCCTAATTCGTTCCATTCGGTTGGTCCATGTCGAATTACTGCGAGTAAACTTGTCATTACAGCCCTCTAACTTGGCTGCATGTCTCTGAAATCCAGGTTCCAAGTTTATTGCTGTTTAAATCAAAACTATGATCTCGATTTGTAATCAAAAGAGCCTGTCGACTCATATTTCTTCTGAGTTCCAAGTTATCTATCAAAGTGCTCGTTTTATCTGCAAAATCAGCGGCGTCACCTTGTTTGGAAAGGAAGCCAGTTTCATTGTCACGAAGAATATCCCCTACGCCGCCAGTGTCTCCGGCCACAGCCGGCATTCCTGAAGATTGGGCTTCTAGAAGAGCCATACCGTAGGCTTCATTAACTGCCGGCCATAAAAAGATATCTGCACTTGAATAGTATTTTTGGAGTTGGTTTGATGTTAGTTGACCCGTGAAAATAATTTTTTTACTAAAAAGCTTCTCAACTTCTGTTCTTAATGGACCATCGCCGATTATAATAAGATCCCAATTTTTGGTTGCATTTATTTTTGGTAATGCCTCGGACAAAATTTTGTAGGAGGCAAACTTATCTCCGTCGCGCATCATACCAACAGCCAGTAACCAAATAGAATTCGAGGGAAGTTTATGCTTTTTTTCTAGATATCGGCGCCCTGCTATTTTATCTCCGATACGACTTTTATTTATTTTGAGGAAGGGTCGCAATTCTTCATAACGGGTATGATCATTTAATATCTGTTTTATCCCAGCATGGTCATTAGTATTCATTCCAATGATTAAGTCGGCATGTGAAATTGTCTTTTCAACTTCTGCGTGAAATAAACTCCAGCGCCCACGAGCTCTTTTGGGGGCATGAGACGCTTCAGCTATAACATATGGAATTTTTAACGCCGCAGAGACTTTTGGACCGATTAAATCGGGCGCCTTATAAAACATGTGATAGGTAAACCAAAGGTCAGGGCACCAATTTCCTATGGTAGAAAACTCTTGAATGAGTTCTTTACTAACTTGTTCACCTTGAAGCTTTAGTTGTTTCTGTCTTTTCTCTAGACCTTTAGCTTCTCGGCTTTTGAATTTGCTTACTAGTTTTACCTCGTGACCTTGATTCTGAAGGCTATTAAACAACAACTTAGCCATCTCTCGATCCCCTGAAGGAATGCCAGAGTCGGGCGATTTCAATGGTGCATAAAACCCAATATTCATGATTAAGGCTCAACTAGCTTATTGGTGACGCCTTCTTCTGAATTTCCAAGGTTATAGATAATTTTATTCACCTCGGTGATATGACAAAAGTCTTTTTTTAGTCGTTTGTAATTATTAGAACCCATTTCTATTCTGAGATTATAATCAAATGCCAATTTAATAATTGCTTGAACTAGTGCATCGGGGTTATTCGGTGGCACCAGCAACCCAGTTTTATCGTGTATGATGAATTCGGATAATGCAGCCACATCACTTGCTATACAACATAGTTCCTGACTAGCTGCTTCCATGAGAACATTTGGTAAACCGTCTCTGTCTCCATCTTTTGCAATCACGCTTGGTAAGATAAATATTTGAGCCCTCTGGTATTCGTCAAATACTTCACGTTGGTCACACGCGCCTCTCCAAATTATTTTCTCATCGATAGCTAGGTTGTTGGCAATCTTTTGAAGTTTTTTTAATTCTTGGCCCCCACCGACATGCGTCCATATCCAGTTGAGGTTACTTGGCAGTTTTGAAAGCGCGTTTAATAAAATATCGAAGCCTTTTTTGGGGACAGCTCGGCCTACGGATAGAAGCTTGATTGGATCATCAGTCTTGGTGCCGGTATTAAATAATCTAGTTGGTGGTGGTCCCGGTAGTGATGTCAGGTCTAAACCATGGTAGCTCAATTGTGTTTTTCCAGAAACAATGGAATTCAGGTGTTCAAAACCGTAAGAACTGCAGGTTACCGCCCATTCACACGAGAGGAGTTTTTCATTTTTTTCCCAGTAAGGTGTTAGCCATATATCTTTTGCATGCGCTGAGACAGACCAAGAGCGGTCGGTCATAAGAGCTGCATAATAAGTAACGGAAGCGGGTGTATGAAGAAAATGTGCATAAAGATGTTTTATACTTGGACTTAGCTCTGCCGATAAGACCAAAGCCTGTCCCCAGCGTCTGATTCTATTGGGTGTAGGGTCCCTGAAGAAATCTTTTAACCAAGTCCTGAGGGCTTTCTTGTAGCCCTTTTGGGACCGCACTTTCATCCAACTTCGTATCACTCGAAGGGGTTCAGCGGATAAATATTCCGGCAAATACAACAATTCTGCCATGATTTTTTTATTTATGGGATGCTGTTTTCTATCCGTTGGATGTCGTAAAGAAATAATTGTAATTTTTATGCCTGCATTCTGCAGAGACAGGATTTCCTGTGCAATGAACGTTTCTGACAGGCGGGGATATCCCTTTACAACGATGGCAATCTCATCTGTATTTTTAAAGATCGTTTTAGCCTGCAATTGGTGCTCTATCTAGTTCTTGCGCATTTAGATTATCACGGCTTGATTTTAACCATCGTTTGGCGAGCCTGTTTACGTAATTTAACCCTCCAAGAATTTCAGTTGAAAACATTTCTGACGGCTTTGGTTGACTAGGAAGTCGCCTCAGTGATCTAGCCATTTCTCTTGGATCTCGGTCGCCGTTATCAACAAGCATACTTATCATACCTAATTCCTCCGCTCTCTGAGCGCGGATATATTGTTCCAGACGAGGTTCCGTTCTAGGCACGATTAAAGCTCGCTTATCAAATGATAAAATTTCGCAAAAAGTATTATATCCACCCATTGAAACCATACCTGCAGCCTTTGCCATTAAACTTTCAATTCTAGTATCAAATGTTATGACTTGGACTCTATCTAAAGCGCTGGCTCTTTCGATAAAGTCTCCCTGTTTTTCTTGTGCCATGAAAGGACCTAGAACGAGGAGGGCCGGGTAAGGAAGATCTGGATCGTATTCATATGCGCGTAAGACCCATTCCATTAAGCCCTCTCCGTCGCCCCCGCCTCCAGCGGTGACGAGAATAAAAGGGTCTTCTGGGGTGGTAAGTTGGGGAGAAGCACCAACAATGGGAACGCGTCGTCTAAGGTATCCCGTATATCTAGTTTTTAGTTTTACTTCGGTGGGTAAATCTAATCCATCAAAGGGATCACAGATCTCTTTCATCCCATAAACCCAAAGTTCGTCATAGAGATCCTCCAAGGCTGGTAAAACGTTCTTCCGTTCCCATTCTGGAGCCAGTGCTGCGGGCTCATCCATCACATCACGCAGTCCTAAAACTATGGGCGTATTCCGCTCTTTAAGCATTTCCATGGTTGGTTTGACTTCACCTCGTAACCCCCAAGGTTCTTTATCTACAATAAACAAATCAGGATCGAAGGTATCTGCCGTGTGTCTTATTATCGATTCTCTCAGCTCAAGTGTCTCCTCAATGTTTAAATGCAAACTCAAAGAGGTGTAGTCTCCATTTCTTAATTTAATAACCCCGGGAATTCGGACGAAGTCCACTCGGGTACGAAAGTCAAAATTACCAATAATAGGAGATCCAGATAGAATTAGAACAGACAGTTGAGAGGTTGACTCAACGAGTGAGTGGGCTATTTCACGACAGCGCCTTAAGTGACCCAAACCAAAGCTATCATGGCTATACATTAACACACGGGCGGGACGCCTTTTTATTCTATTTTGCTTCGACGGCATCTTATGATCCTTGAATAGACTGGGTGTTCCTTTATCATAAATTCTTAAAACTAACTAGTTTCGTTTACCTTTAGATATAAAGAAGTTCCATTTACGCAGCTCCTCCCTTAGTCTATTATTAACACAATCAGGAGCTACTATCTAAATTTTAGACTGCAAGGCCATGGAAAAAACATTATTCAAATTTATATGGCGGTATAGTAAACGCGATCAGATAATACTTTTGGTGATGACAGCATTATCATTCCCGTTTTTATATTTTTCCCTCGATTTGCCAAAAATCATTATTAATAAGGCTATAAGTGGGAAGGATATACCTTCAGATATCTTTGGTGTTTCAATTGATCAGATAGAATATCTTTTGATACTTAGCTTAGCTTTTTTGATGCTCGTTTGCATTAACGGTGGGTTTAAGTTCTACGTAAATGTTTTTCGTGGACAGCTCGGTGAGCGTATGTTGCGACGTCTAAGGTTTGAGCTCTTATCTAGAGTACTGCGATTTCCTCTTCCTCAGTTTCGTCGTGTTAGTCAGGGTGAGGTCATTCAAATGGTTACAGCCGAGGTGGAGCCTCTCGGTGGCTTTGTAGGAGACTCAGTTGCGCTTCCGGCTTTTCAGGGTGGAACACTAATTACTATCCTTATTTTTATGTTTGTCCAAGATTGGATGCTTGGATTGGCTGCGATTGCATTGTACCCGATTCAAGGTTACATAATACCAAAGTTGCAATGGCATGTTAATCAACTTGGAAAAGCCCGCGTCAGAAATGTCAGGAGATTATCAGAAAAAATAGGAGAATCGGTTTCTGGTATAGAAGAACTTCATGCAAACGACGGCGCTCGACGAGTTCTAGCAACTTTCACCGAGCGTTTAGGTACAATTTACGATATACGCTATGAAATTTTCCAAAGAAAATTTTTTATTAAATTTGTTAATAACTTTATAGCGCAATTGACGCCGTTTTTCTTCTACTCAATTGGCGGCTACTTAGTAATTAAAGGCGATTTAACATTTGGTGCGCTAGTTGCAATCCTCGCCGCTTACAAAGATTTATCAGCTCCATGGAAAGAGTTGCTCACCTATTATCAAAGGCTAGCTGATTCGAAAATTAAGTATGATCAGGTTATAGAACAGTTCGACCCTCCAGGAATTCTACCTGAAGATGCGCAGCATGCGGAACTTGAAGCTGATTTCAGTCTTGCGGGTCCTATCAGCGCTAATAACCTCTCTGTTTTGGACGATGAAGGACAACCGATTATAGAAAGCTTGTCATTCCAATCGGAAAAATCAGA
>CENX01210674.1_pt1 | contig 22578 bp, 25 predicted proteins | sample 361321 | NCBI WGS metagenome assembly CENX01 (sample SAMEA2619678, study PRJEB7988) | marine metagenome | isolation source: saline water (ENVO:00002010), including | reverse complement strand
AGAAAACCATAACCTGGGTGTATAGCGTCTACTTTTAATTCTTTAGCTTTGTTTATTATTGTTTCTTGATCTAAATACCCATTAGGAAGAAGGAATGATTCATCAGCTTCTTTAACAAATAATGAATTTCTATCAGCTTCTGAATGCATTGCTATTGCATCCATGCCAAACTCTTTAATGGTTCTAAAAATTCTTCTCGCTATTTCACCCCTATTGGCAACTAGTATTTTTTTAAGCTTCACAGTCTAAATACCCCATAGCCTTTTGCTCCCTTTACTTCATTGTTATCCACAACAGACAAACAGAACCCTAAAACATTTCTAGTATCCCTAGGATCTATAATTCCATCATCAGTAACCATACTGCTTGCAGATAGAGCGAGAGACTCTTTTTCAGCTGCTTCTTCTATTAGTTCTACTAGTTGTTTATCTAACTTTTCATCAAATTTTTCTCCCTTTCTTTTTGCTTTAGCTCTTCTTACTAAAGACATGACCCCTGCAAACTGTTTAGGACCCATTACTGCTACCTTGGCAGTTGGCCATGCAAATATAAATCTATTGTTAAAAGCTCTCCCTGACATGGCATAAGTTCCAGCACCATAGGATGCACCTACTACAAAAGTGATATGTGGCACTGTTGAATTAGAAACAGCATTAACCATTTGTGAGCCTTTTTTAATTATTGCTTGTCTCTCATATTCTTTTCCAACTAGAAATCCAGTGACATTATGCAAGAAAACTAAAGGAGTACTTGTTTGGTTGCATAGTTGTATAAATGATGCAGATTTCTCTGCAGTTTCTGGATAGATAGGCCCATTATTGCCAAGTATTCCTATCGGATACCCAAAAACATTTGCCCACCCACAGACCATTGTTGATCCATACAAAGGTTTAAATTCCTCAAACCTTGAATCGTCTACGAATCTCATGATGACCTCTCTTATGTCAACTTGTTCTTTTAAATCTTCACTAAACAATCCAAGCAAAGCTTCAGAATCATGTTTAGGTTCCTTATATTGCCTTAAATCAAAATCGCTTCTCTTTACTAAATTCAAATGATTCACAACATTTCTGCATATTCTTAGAGCATCCATTTCATCTTCAGCAAGGTAATCAGAAAATCCTGAAACTTCTGAATGCATTTTTGCTCCACCTAAACTTTCATCATCAGATATCTCTCCTGTTGCCATTTGTACAAGGGGAGGGCCACCAAGAAAAACTTTCGATTGGTTTTTAATAAAAATGTTGTAGTCTGACATTCCGGGTTGATAAGCTCCACCAGCTGTTGAGGAACCAAACACTAAGGATATTACAGGTATTTTTAATTTAGACAGTTCTGTCATTTCATAAAAAGATCTGCCTGAATCTGCAAAGTGAGGATATTGTAATTGCCTAACTAAATTTTGGCTTGTATCTGCAGTCGCTCCTCGAAGGTCGGCACCTGCTGATTCAACAAAATTTATAAATGGAATTCTATTCTCTCTAGCTATTTCTATGCATCTCATCCATTTTTCTTGTACATATACTGTCATTGCTCCACCTAGTACTGATGGATCATTAGCAAAAATGACACATTCCTTGTCAGCCACTAAACCTATACCTGCAACACAACCACCACCGACGGTATAAGTTGTTCCATATGCTGCATATGGGGAGATCTCTAAAAAAGGCGTATCAGGATCAAGTAAATTTTTTATTCTTTGACGCACTGGCATTTTACCTCTAGCTGCAAGACGATCAAGGTGGTACTGCCCACCCCCTAATTCAGCTTCATTGAGTAGAGAATTTAGATGTTCAATCTTTTCTAACATCATTTCCTTATTCTTCAGAAAGCTATCTGAATCCAGATTTAAATTGCTCTTTAATTGTGGCGCGATGTTCTTATACATAACTTTTTTAGATATTATAGATTAAAATGCTTGATTTTCTAGAAAATTATTATTTCTAACTTCGCATAATATCGAACATTGAAAATTATGTTTTTTGCTCAAATTTATAAGATGACGCTTTTTTGAAAGCTTCTCTTTCAAAAAGCATATCTGTCCATCTTTTAATATTTGGTTTTAAGGCCTGATGAATTTCTAATGATTTAGCTAGGTTGATAGCATAACTTACACATATATCAGCAATTGTGAATCTATTGCTACATAGGTACTTTCTATCTTCTAAACTTGATTCTAAAAGCTTTAGTCTTGAAACAAACCACCTGCTATAACCTTCAATTGCTGCATCGGCAACGCCTGGCTCCTGAAATTTATATCTTAAAACCACAGTCTGAGGAAAGGTTAGGGTAGCATCAGCATGAAATAGCCAATTTAAATAATTTGGATAATCTTCTTCATCTGGCATGACTTTAAGGTCAGTTGGCCCATATCTATCTACAAAATACTGACACATAGCAACAGACTCAGTCATTTTGATATCTCCATCGATCATATAGGGTACAGTCCCAAGCATATTTACATCTAGGTATTCTTTCATAAAGACTCTTGGAGGGAATGGCATCATTTCAAGATCGAAATCTAAGCCCATTTCTTCAGCTGTCCATATTGGTCTTACTGCTCTAGAATTTTCAGTTCCGTAAATTTTTATCATGATTTCCGCTAATAAATTGTTATATTTAGATCTTATATTTTAAAACATATATTTGGAGAAACATTATGAAAAAAATATTATTTTTTATATTAACTTTGCTGGCAATTAACCTAACATTTGCTTCAAGTGATAGTAATAAGGCAAAAATTAAAGCTATCTATGATTCTTGGGAAACAGGAACAAAAGAAGAATGGATGAATGCTTATACAGGCATAATGGCCGATGATTTTGAGAGATGGAACGGTAGGTATGTTGGTCTTGGGTTCAGAATTAATCAAGAAGAATTGACTGTACTTGGTACAACTAATGCTCCCGCAAGTGACTACCTAAAAACTGGCGATAAATTTCTATCAGTAAATGGAATGAAAGCTAGCGCAGAGAATGTTGATGATTTACCTTTTCAAGGAAAGCTTGGCGGGGATGTAACAGTTGTTGTTGATAGAGATGGAACGGAAATGACTTTTACTATGAAAAGAGCTGCACAAGTCAATGATGCAACAAGAGATGAAGTTGTTGAAAATCTTACCAATTGGAATAATTTCGATATGCGTCCAAAAATTAAATCTAGCACACCATTAGTAGCAGAAGACAATGTAGTTATTGGAACTTTCCAACTATTTTATGTAGACCCTGATGGAAATGAGGTAACTTGGTGGAATATAGAGAGATTTGTATTTAATGAAGATGGAAAGTTAGTTTTTCATGCAGATTTATCCGAAGAGTTATTCCTTAATCAACAGCAAGGCTATTATTTAACTAACGAGTAATTCTATTAATTGATGGCATTTATTTTAGTAGATGCCATCAATTTCTATAGAGCTTTCTTGAACTTTTATAAGCTCACCTTCATTGTTTTTAGAAACCATTTGGCCATTCGAATCAATTCCTAAGAATTCTAAGCGCTCATTACTAGACTTAATTTTCACAAATTGACCAATATGCACGCATTTTTTTATCCAATTTGATTCCCAAGAGCTTGATAATTGATCGCTAGCCATCTCTAGCAGACGATTAGATAAATCTTCTATTAACGATTCTTTTAATGATTCATCAGATTTATCGATGCTTAGATCTCCCCAGTGTTTTTCTTCAGGATCAATCTGAAGATTTATACCTATACCTATTACAGTAATAAAATCTTTACCTAAATTCTGAGACTCAACTAATATGCCTCCAACTTTCTTAGATTGATAGATCAAATCATTTGGCCATTTCAAACCTACATCGATATTAAAAACCTTCTTTAAAGCATCTGTTGCAATTAAGCCTGTTTTTATACTTGCTGCTGAAATTATTTTTTCTGATTTATAACCAAACGAGTAAGAAATATTGCCATGCGGACTTTTCCAATTTTTTTGGTTTCTTCCTCGTCCTCTAGTCTGTTTGTCAGCCGTTATTACTACAGCTATTTCACTTTCTTTACACTTTTCAAAACAAATATCATTTGTTGATGTAACTTCTTGGTAATGTGAGCGGGTGTACTTAGGCATTCCTGTCTTTCAATTGAAGAGGAACGTATATCAGATAAGTAAGAAGCCAAGCTACAGGAATTAACGCGACTATATGATAAGGAGCTTCTGGCATCGCCTGCATTATATTCTCGCCGTAAGGTTTTTCTAGCAGATACCAATAGTTTGTATCTAAAGCAAAGTTTATTGTGTACATTGCAGGCAAGAAACCAAAAGTGCTCCATAACATTGTAGCGAAATAGTCTTTTAAGTAAGGTCTTTCATCAGTTAGAGTCAAAACAAATGAAACTCCTAAAAGAATGAGCGTATGACCATACATATGATTCAAATAATCGAAAGAAGGAAAACCAGTTAAAGTGTCAGGCGTTAAAACCGACATGCCCGCACCTGCAATTCCCCAAAAAAAAGCAAACAGGAAGAACATTCTATGCCCACCTAATAAATATATAGAAATACATATACTTGAAAATGCACACATATGAAGGGGCAGGGAATCTTTTACAATTTCACCAAAAAAAGTCACTTTGAGGAATGGATCAAGTACCTCATGAGAAAGCATTAAGAAAGCTAAAACATATCTAGCAATGATAATGGTTTTCTCACTGCTGCCGATAAAAAATCTAGGCAAATATATAGAAATACCAATGCAAAAAGCAGCAAAAATGATGTGCGAAGGTGCTAATAGATCAAACGGTTCCATGTCCTTTAATTAAATCGGCTGCCTTTTCTGCAATCATGATAGTTGGAGCATTGGTATTACCGCCTATTAAAGTTGGCATAACTGATGCATCAACAACTCGTAAATTTTGTACTCCCTTAACTCTGAGGGAACTATCTACTACAGCCATATCATCGATACCCATTTTACATGTTCCAACTGGATGGTAAATAGTATCAGACCTTGTTCTTATTGCTGTTTCAATAGCTTTATCATCATCAATATTTATTGGGTTACGAATATTGTTGAATTCCTTCAAAGGTTCAGTAGTCATTATTTCCATCATTTTTTTATAACCTTTGATTAATACCTTCATATCTGAATCTGCTGTTAAATAGTTTGGGTCAATTAGAGGAGCAATCGTAGGATCCTTAGAAGCAATTTTCACTGTCCCTTTCGACTCAGGCCTTAATAAGCAAACATGACAACTAAATCCATTACCCCAAAGTTTTGTTCTGCCATGATCTTCAACCATAGAAACAACAAAATGTAATTGAATGTCTGGCATCTCAAGAGCCTCATCTGTTTTAATAAATGCTCCCCCCTCGGCTAAAGAAGATGAAAACATACCTGTACGCAATAAGAGATACTTAAGAAGCTCGAAAGGAGCACGAAACCAAAACTTAAATGATCTGCTACCCATCAATTCCCAACTATCTACCCTATGTGACGTTATATAATCTACATGATCTTGTAAGTTTTCTCCGACACCGGGAAGATCAATTAAACAATCTATATCTTTAGTTTTTAAATGATCTTTATTACCAATTCCTGAGCGCATTAAGATTGATGGTGAGCCATATGCACCTCCACAAAGAAGCACCTCCTTGTTAGCTCTAATTGAAAAGATCTTATCTTTTTTTATGCACTTAACACCTGAAGCCTTTAAACCATCAAATTCAACTTTCTCCACTATTGTTTCAGTAAAAATTTTTAGATTTTTTCTTTCTTTAACTGGATTGAGGTATGCTACTGCTGCACTACACCTTTGGCCGCCTTTTTGAGTGACTTGATAAAGACCGACTCCTTCTTGATTCTTTCCATTGAAATCATTATTTTCAGGATAATGTTTAGCAGCTGCCTCGATAAACAATCTTGTAAAAGGATTATCATGCCTCAGTTCTGCTATGTTAAGCGGGCCATCATTTCCATGATACTCATCTTGCAGCCTTTCATTACATTCAGATTTTATAAAATAGGGCAGAACCTCATCATAAGACCAACCATCATTTCCTAAAGAGGACCAATGATCATAATCCCAGCGATGCCCCCTTACATATAACATTCCATTTATTGAACTAGAGCCACCCAATGTTTTTCCTCTTGGCTGGAATCCTCTTCTTTTTTCTTGATATGATTCAGGAACTTTATAGGAACCACCTAGAGTATCTTGCATACTTGCAGCTCCTTCTGTCACAGTTACGTTGTTAAACCCTTTTTGAGGTTCGGTATTATACTGGTAAGCGTATTCTGACTCTTCACCTTCTTTTACAAGAAAAGCAAATAAACCTGGGACATGTATTAATGGGCTTTTGTCTACAGGACCTGTTTCTATTAAACATACTTTGTTATTCGGATCTTCGGTTAGTCTATTGGCCAATACACAACCTGCTGAGCCACCCCCAACAATTACATAATCAAAATCTATCATGCCTTCTTAAACTTATCCCAAACCAAAAATGGCAAATAAAGTAAAAAGAACACAGCAAGCGACAAAGGAATGACACCCAGCATATGGAATGGCGCAGCAGGCATAAAATCCATCAAAGATGCTCCACCAGGCGTATCCATTAAATACCAGTAATTTGCTATGTCAGAGACAGTTTCTCCAGTTACAGGATCAACATAAGTAAAGTCACCAATAATTAAATTAATAATATATATAGGTATTAAGAGAAGTAAGGAAATGGCTGCCATCTTTAAGAAATTCTGCAAATAAGGTCTATATTTAAGAACAGCTAAAGCAAAGAAAATTCCTAAGACAATTTGCCCATGACCATAGAAAAACATAAAGTACTCAATATCTGGCCAGGCATAATCTAAATCAGGAGTGACTAGTGCCATTGTTGCTCCACCAATTCCCCAATAAAATGGAAGCTCAAAAAACATCTGATCTTTTTTCTTGGTTAACAGAAAAATTCCAATTAATACAGCACTAAAGTTACACATATGTAATGGCAAGAATGTTTGCCATGGTCTATCAAAACCATAGATATATATAAATGGCTTTGTAATTTCAAAGGCTATTAAAGAAATACCTATTACTTTAGCTGCCATATCCTGACTCTTCGTGTTTATAAAATTAGCTAAAAGGCATAGAAAAATTATTATTACACCAGAATAAATTAAAGATAATACGTGCTGATCCCCAAAAAGAACAAATGGCTCCATAATCGGTCCCCCTAAATAACCTACTTTAATAATACAACCTCAGTTGATAGATACAAAATTTAATTTAAGATGAAATTGTTGGAGCTTTTTTATGTCAAATGATTGTCTTTTATTGAATGGTAACGGTAAACCCGTAAGTTACTTTCCATTGTCTACAATTAATTGGAAAACAGCGATAAGACTTTTATTTACAAAGAATGTGATCATCATCAAAAATCATGAATCATGGCGAGTAAGATCACCTTCAATGGAGGTTGAAGTGCCCAGCATCATAATGCTAAGAAGATTTCATAAGTTTCAAAATTATGTGAAATTTTCAAGGTCAAATGTTTACTTAAGGGATATGTACAGATGCCAATATTGCTCTAATATTTTTGATACCAAACATCTAACTCTTGATCATGTTCAGCCAAGATCAAAAGGTGGTCAAACAAATTGGGAAAATATTGTCACATGTTGCAAAAGTTGCAATACATCTAAGGGATCAAAAGTTCTAGACCCAATAAGTGAACCTACAAAACCGACTTTTGCCCACTTATTAAATGGACATAAATTAAATAAACAAGATTTTCCTGATAGTGCTTGGGCAGATTATATTTTTTAGTATTTTACCGAACAGCCGTAAGGCCTAGTATTCTTTTCTGTAACATCTTCTCCAAGAAAAAGGCTCTTCATAGCATCTCTTACGTAATTTTTTGCTTTACTGAGATCAGTAGAGAACAGGGCGCCTGTAGATCCTAGATTATCAATAGCTCCTTGATATCTAAGCATACCCACTTCATCAATAATAAACATATGAGGCGTGGTTTTAGCATCATACAACTTTCCTACATCTCCATTTGAATCAAAAAGTACATGTGAAGGTTGAGCATTTCTATTGATAGTTAATTCTTTTGCCTCTGACTTAGTAACATAACCTTGTTTGCCTTTAGCTGAAGAAATAATAGATAACCAAATCACATCATTTCCTGTGTACTCTCTTTGTAAGTCTTGCATATTGTCTGTATCGTAGTGTCTTTTTACAAACGGACAGTCATGATTAGTCCATTCAAGTATTACTTTCTTGCCTTTAAAAGATGCAAGATCGATCATCTCGCTATCTTGATTCATTAATGTAAAAGTTGGCGCTGCAACATCATTTTTTGCTCCCCCAAAAAGAGTGAAGCATGCAATTAAAAAAACTAAAATTTTAATTTTCATTTATTATCTCCATTAAATAACCTTCTGTTAATAATTCATTAAGAACCATAGGTTCGTCAAGGTTTTTATTCCAATATATATACACTGGCAGTCCTGATCTATTATATTTCTCAAGTTCTTTTGCAATTACTGGATTTCTATTAGTCCAATCTGCTTTGAGGTAGGTTATATCTTTGTCAACGAAGGTTTCCATCAGATCGTCTGTAAATGCAATTGCTTCATTCACTTGGCAAGTAATGCACCAAGCTGCGGTGAAATTTATAAAATATGCTCTGTTACTATTCCTTAGACTATTCTCTTTTTCTAATGACCAAACAAAAGAACCACCTCGTCTCTTTTCTTTACCTTCTTGAAAATCTTCGTCATTGTCGGAATATGCAGTCTGCATGCTCTCCTGGAAGCCATTACCACTAAAAGAATATCCAATATCTACATTTTGTTTGAAATCCCAATTACTCAGAGAATATCCGTATATAAAACTTAGGATAAGTATGGTTTTTATTAGATGTTTAAAAGCAATTTTCTGAAGCCATACAATAAAACTTATTAAAAATAACCCAATCATTACGATTAGCAATGTATTGGCATTAACTTGATTAGCGAGCACCCACAACAACCAAATTGCAGCTCCGAACATCATAAAGCCAAAGAGTTGTTTCAAAGATTCCATCCATTGACCAGGCTGAGGTAGAAATTTTACCAATGATGGAAATAAAGCAATTAAGAAATAGGGTAAAGCAAAACCAACTGCTAGTGACAAAAATACTAGATATGAATATATATCAGGCTGTATAAGGGCAAAACCTAAAGCAGCCCCCATAAAAGGTGCTGTGCATGGCGATGCGACGATCACTGATAAAGCCCCAGTGAAAAAAGAGTTAATTAAACCAGAACCTTTATTAAAATTTTCTAGCTTTGTTGAGCTTGAAAAAATATCAATATTTGTAACTAGAATCAAACCAATTGAAAATATCAATAAACAAAGCAAGGTCACAATAAAAGGACTTTGTAATTGATATCCCCATCCAATTAATTCACCTGCATCTTTAAGAGAAATAAGCAGACTAGCTATGATCATAAATGTCAAAATTACTCCTAACACATATGCAGATGCATTCATGGTTACAGAAGATTTAGATTCATTTGCATTTTTGACTAACGACAGAGCTTTTAATGCAATAACTGGTAATACACAGGGCATAAGATTCAAAATTAAGCCACCAATAAGGGCAAAAATTATTGCAGTCATTAAGCTTATGCCTGATTGCTGAAATGACTGATTTTCATTGATCTGTTTTTCAACAAGCACACTTACATCTTTTATTAACGAATTAGAATCTTCAGCTGTTGCATTTGTTTCTGGTTGTTCAACAAAGACTTCTTCATTGACTTCAAAAAAACCGGATTGTGATGAAATTATTCCATGCACCTTTCCATCAAAACTATCAAGCGGTGCAAATGATAGAGATGAATCTAATGAATCTTGTTTTGTAGAGAAATCTACAATTTGATCGTCATAAGGAAAGAAATAGGAATTACGACCAATTAACTCTGCATTAATCTTAATCTGATTATTTTTTATTGATGCATTTAAATCTGGGGGACCTCTGACAGGTACAAGCCTTCTCCATTTTTCTAATTCATTTGGTCTTTCCTCTATATTGAGTATCTTATTTTTTAAAATTAATTTTAGATTTGCCTCCTCTGGTACGCAGATATCATCGCAAACCAGGAATTTAATATTTATATCTGTTTCATTATCTTTTAAATCAGTTATTTCTAAATTAAATGGAAATACGACCTCATTTTCATAGCCATATGTCATTAAAGGTGGGTATTCAATAGTTTGAGGGCCTGGCCATAGATTTTGGTTTATCTTCCAGCCCTTTACTTGCTTGGATTGAAAAACTGGCGGTCCACCAGAATCACCAGGATTTATCCAATAAGTATGCCATCCAGGAGTAAATACAAATTTGTAACCCAGATGGATTGTTCCAGGCTCAGAGAGAATATTGTTTTTTCCAATTATGGAAATTTCAGCGTGATCAGTCTTAACTGCTTTCGCATCTACTGCAAAAGCTAAGGTGATCAAAAATAAACTTAAAAATCTCATAAAAGGAAAGGGCGGCTTAGCCGCCCTCATTTATTTTACCTCAATTACTCGAGGTTTTTTCTCATCTGGAACAACTCTTTCAAGATTTATTACTAAGAGTCCATTTTTCAATGAAGCTTCAAGTACTTCCAGATCTTCAGCTAACGTAAATTTAAGTTTGAATGCTCTTTTAGCTATTCCTTTGTGAACAGCCTCAACATCCGAACCATCTTTTTTAGGGCCATCGTATTTAATTGTCATGACACTATCACATAGCTCAATATCTACATCTTTTTTATCAATTCCAGCTAGAGCGACCTCTATTTGGAATTTAAGCCCATCTCTATAAATATTATATGGTGGGTAACTTGATTGAGACTCGTTAGAAATTCTCTCGAGTCTATTTACGAGATTCTCAAAACCTAAAACACGGTTTGAGAACATTGGGTCAGTAAAATTTATTAACATAATAGTCCTCCTTTAAAGCAACTTGTTAATGTTTTTGTTAGCCTCACCTGAGCGCCAACATTTAATAATCTAATGATAGATCCAAAAAAATCAAGAGCTTTTTAACTAAAATGTAACCCTTACTACTCTTATTGTTGATTTATTTTACAATAATGAGTAGTATAAGTTACATAATGAGTAGAAATCATAAAAATCTAGTAATATTGCTTACAGCAAAACGAAAAGAAGCTGAGTTAACACAAGCAAGCCTTGCTGAAGCAGTGCAAGTCTCAAGAAAAAGTATAAATGCTATTGAAAATGGTGTGTATGTGCCCACCACAGTGCTAGCGCTAAAGATTGCTATTGTGCTAAATTGTACCGTTGAAGAAATATTTAAATTACATGATGGAACTTTTCCATTATTGATGAGGTCAAATGAGTATGAATAAAAAAATACAATCAATAATTCTAATTTCGATTCTAGCTCTTGGCGGCTGTGCTACTGGAGGTTTTTCTCCAGATGTAGTCTCAAGGGATGCTGCAGGTAAAAGCCAATATGTTCAGTCAGGAACAATCGTTTCAATTAAAAAAGTTACTATTGAAGGAGATAGAGAGAGTGGAAATATTTTTGGCTCTATTCTTGGTGCGATAATTGGTTCTAATATCGGTGGTGAAGACGACCAGACCACTCAAGAAGTTGGAGCAGTTGTTGGCACAGCTGTTGGTTCAGTAGTTGGCCAAGAAGCCAGCGAAAGAATTTCAAGAAAAGAGGGTTTAGAAATAATTGTAAAACTTGATTCAAATGAAAGAGAAATTTCTATCGTACAGGAATTATCCACAGATCCAGATTATGCTTTTAGTGTTGGTGATGAAGTAAGAATTGTAAGGTCTTCTGGAAAGAGCAGAGTAGTGCCTTATAATTAAATGATTGAATTCAGTAAACCTTTGGAATAAAGCTCTAGATATTCTCTCCAGAAGAGAGCACTCTACTTATGAGCTTAAAATTAAGCTAAAAAAATTTGAGTCTGATGAAAAAGATCTAAATGAACTCATTGAGAAATTAAAAGCATCAAATTTAATTGATGATGAAAGATTTGCCATTGCATTTATTAGATCAAAGGCTCAATCTGGTTATGGACCATCTTACATATCTCAGTATTTGCTGAAAAAAAGAGTACCTTCTGATATCTACGATATGAATTCTCTAAATATCGACTGGGAATCAGTATGCAGAGATCAATTTGAGAAAAAAAGACATGGTAAAGATATAAATTTTAAAGAAAAAGAGAAGATTTTAAGATTTTTAGCCTATAGAGGTTTTAGTTATGAAATAATAAAAAACGCTCTAAAAGAATACGACTAATGGCATTAGCTAATAAATACAGACCAAATTCATTTTCTGAAGTAATAGGACAGGAAAACGCTGTTATTGCCTTGAGAAATATTATTAAAAATCAATCTTTTCATAATGGGTATATTTTCTCAGGAACCCGTGGAGTTGGTAAAACTACGTTGGGTCGATTATTTGCAAAAGCACTAAACTGTACGAATTATGATGTTGAAAAAGGGGAAACCTGCAATGTCTGCAGTAATTGTGTAGAAGCACAAAAAAATTCTCACTTAGACCTTATTGAAATTGATGCTGCTTCTAGGACAGGAGTTGATGATATGAGAGAGCTATTAGACTCAGTTCAATATAGACCATCGCAAGGCAAATATAAGGTTTATTTAATAGATGAAGTTCATATGCTATCTCCGCAAAGCTTTAATGCAATGCTAAAAACATTAGAAGAACCACCGGGTCATGTAATATTTATGCTTGCTACGACAGAAGCAAATAAGATCCCGAAAACTATTGTTTCTCGATGCCTTCAATTTAATTTGAAATTAGTCCCCGATGAATTGATAGCTAATAACCTGAAAAGAGTTTTTACCAATGAAGAAGTTACTACTGATGATAAGTCTATCGATTTATTGGTGGAATTAGCCAAAGGATCAGTTAGAGATTCGCTTACTTTAGCAGATCAGGCAATCTCACATTGTGATGGCAATCTTACAGAACCAGAGATATCCAAGTTACATGGCGTTTTAGACATTTCCTCAACAACTAAGTTATTTAAAGCTATCTTTAACAACTCGGTAGATGACGTTGTTAATGAGATTAAGAGATATAAATCATTGGATGTTAATTACGATATTCTTTTTGATAGGGCTTTAAGTTTCTTGCATGCCAATATGGTTAATAATGTTTTGTCAGGTGAAGAATCTAACCAAGACCTTCATTTATACTACCAGTTTTTTACTAACGGCTTGATAGATGCAAAGCAAACAGGAAACAAAAGAGATTGCTTTGATATAGCTGTTCTTAGATGCCTTACATTTGCTGAACATCCTGAAAATAAATTAAAAAAAAAGCCAAAATTAGTTAAAAAACAAGAACCTGAACTAACTGCTACTAAACAAGAACCTCAGAAATTAGAAAGTCTAGAAAAACCTATAGAGCCTTTAATGGATGTAAGCCCTAAAAAAAATGGTATAAAGCTTTCACCAGGCACTTGGCTTGAATTATTTGATCAGCTTGATTTATCTGGTCCTTCAAGAGCATTTTTCTCAAATTTGCAGCTGGAAAAAGTTGAAAAGAAGACTCTTTTTTTTAATGGAACTGACTTATTTGCCGAAAGAATTAATGAAGGTGACAGTATTAATTTAATTGAATCTTTAAATCGATCAGGTCATGAAGGCTACTCTGTTGAGGTCGAATCTTCGGAGAATGTAAAAAATACACCCTCACAAGAATGGGTTAAAAATAGAAATAAAGATATTCAAGAATTTAGAAAAGAGATTATAAACAGTGAATTACTTATGAATCTTAAAGAAAATTTTGGAGAAGAAGTAACAGAGGATAAAATTACTATTATTGATCATGAAGAATGAAGAAGCTTTATTAGCTCAATTAATCCAGTCATTTAAGATCCTTCCTGGAATTGGAGAAAAATCAGCCCAAAGAATGGCATTTTATCTCTTAGAAAAAAATAGAGAGGGAGGAAATAATCTTGCAAAATTGATTTCAACTTCCATGGAGCAGATAAGAAATTGTTCCACATGCCGGAATTTAACCGAGGAATTGGAGTGCGAGATTTGTTCTAATGAAAAAAGAGACAAAAATTTATTATGTGTTGTTGAAAATCCAACTGATGTGATTGCGATTGAGAGTTCAGGTAGCTTTAAAGGCAAGTATTTTGTTCTTATGGGAAGACTTTCACCAATAGACGGTGTGACTCCAGAGAACCTTGGTATACCAATACTTATTGAACGTATTAATAATTCAGATTTAAAAGAGATAATTATTGCTACAAGCCCAACTGTAGAGGGAGATGCAACATCATTTTATATAAATGATCAAATTAAAGATGAAACTATATTGGTATCAAGAATTGCTTATGGCGTACCAATGGGGGGAGAGCTAGAATACGTGGATAACACTACTTTAAGTAGAGCAATACAAGGAAGAAGGAAGCTAGATTAATGACTATAAAGTCTGACAAATGGATAATAGATCAATCTGAAAAAAATGATTTAATAAAACCATTTGAATCTACTCAAGTAAGAGAAGTTGAGGGCAAAAAAATTGTCTCATATGGTGTTTCAAGTTATGGCTATGATGTCAGGTGTGCAAATGAATTTAAAATATTTACTAATACACATTCTTCAGTAGTAGACCCAAAGAATTTTGACAAGAATAGTTTTATAGATGTAATTGCAGATGAATGCATTATTCCACCTAATTCATTTGCACTTGCCAGAACAATTGAATATTTCAAGATACCTCGCTCTGTACTTACTTTGTGCTTGGGTAAATCAACTTATGCTAGATGTGGCATCATAGTAAATGTAACTCCCCTCGAACCAGAGTGGGAAGGCCATGTCACCTTAGAGTTCTCCAATACAACTAATCTGCCTGCAAAAATTTACGCGAATGAAGGTGTTGCTCAAATGGTCTTTTTTGAAGCTGATGAAATTTGTTCAACAAGTTATAAAGATAGAGGGGGTAAGTATCAGGGACAAAAGGGTGTTACTCTACCAAAAACTTAGGCATTTTTTTTAATATTAATGAATTAATATCCCCACTTTTTAATTCAACAAAACTCTTAATTATCATGAAATCTAATTCAGGTGAAATGTAATAAATAATTTTGCCTCCATTCAATGAAGTTGCACTAATTTTTATGCACTCGAATGTACCAAAATCCGTTTTAATATTCTTATTTCCTTGAGTTTCATAAGTTCTCTCTACAATATCTCCTTCGTCATTGTCTATAACTAATAATTTAAAATTTTTAATTCCATTTTTTGCATTTAGTCTCATTTGTAGATCGCTGCCTAATTGATCAAGAATTTTTTCATCTCTTCTAATATTGAGATTAAGTTCTTTTGAGCTAGTTAGGTTATTCTCAAATATAACTTTAAAGTAGCTAGGATCTACGCCTGGTACATTGTTGGTAACTTCAGTTAGAGATGAGCGAACATCCCCTTCACTGATCTTTAAGCTCGAATCTTGAGAGTATTTAAAAACTAGTAAGGGCCTAAGAACAAAACTTGAAGATATATCATCTTCAGACCTCATTATGAAATTTCTTTTCATATTAAAATTGCCATATTCATGATGAGAAAATGTAAATTCTGCCTTCCAGCTTTTAAAGTTTTCAGCAAAGAAAAAAAATGGGAGCAGTAATAAAAGTAAAAATCTTTTCATTAAATTAGTTTTGAAATTGTTTCAGGATAAATTCTATTTTCTATTTCTTTGACCCTATTAGTGAGACTCTCCACAGTATCATTTAGTTCAATTTTAAATGATTCTTGTCTTATTATTGGCCCCGCATCTAATTTATTTATTACATAGTGTATTGTCGTGCCATGATATTTATCTTTGGCTTCTAAAGCTTTTTGATGTGTATTTAATCCAGGATATTTTGGAAGCAATGATGGATGTATATTAATTATTTGACCCTCCCAGTCATTAACTAATGATTCTGATATTATTCTCATATAACCGGCCAAGATAATATAATCCGGATTAATTTTTTCTAAGAATTCTGATACATTATTATCAAAATCTTTCCTAGTTTTAAAAACTCTATGGTCGATGACCTCACATTGGGTATTGTATTTACCGCAGATTTTCAATCCTTCAGCCTTAGGATTATTTGTAAAAGCGCTTATTACTTCATAATCAAAATCTTTTTGCTTATTAAGAATTGCTTCAAGGTTTGTTCCTGTACCTGAAAAGAAAACCACTATTTTCATATAAATTTAAAGTCAACTTCATCTTTATCCGATACAAAACCAATTTCTATTAATTTCGGATTCTCTTTAATAGCTTTTTTTGCGTTTTCCTCATCTAGTACCAAACAAAAACCAATACCACAGTTGAAAACATTAAACATTTCTTCTTCTGAAATATTTCCTAATTCTTTTATCTCTGCAAATATATTTGGCAACGCCCATTTTTTTCTATCAATACATATTGTTTTTCCATTAGAAATTCTTGATAGATTTTCATTTAAACCACCACCAGTTATATGTGCCATTCCATTAATTTTGCAGACCCTTTTGAGAGCTAAGACATCACTTACATATATATTTGTAGGAGTTAATAATTTTTGCATGAGAGAATTATCAATAACCTTATCTTCAATAATTTGATTTATTAATGAATATCCATTTGAGTGAAACCCAGAGGAGGGGAGGCCAAGAACTAAATTGTCTACTTCTATTGATGAACCATCAATTATCTCATCTTTATTATTAACACCAAGAGAGAAGCCAACCAAATCAAAATTATCATTTGTATAGTGATTGGGCATTTCAGCAGTTTCTCCACCAATTAATTCGCAATCTGCTAACTTGCAACCTTCTAAGATGCCTGAAATAATTTCTTTACCTTTAGATCTGTCTAACTTTGAACAGCCATAGTAATCTAAGAAGGCAGTTGGTTTTGCACCACTTGAGATAAGATCATTAACACACATAGCAACAAGATCGATGCCGATTGTTTTTAAGTTATTAAGTTTTAGAGCAACTTTTATTTTTGTGCCAACCCCATCGCAGGCCAAAGCATAAACAGGGGTTGAAAATTCAGGTGGTGCTTCAATATAACCAGAAAAACTTCCAATATTACTTAAAGAATAAGATGTAATAGGTTCTTTAGTTAGATCCTTTATATCCTCAATAAATTTTTGGCCTTCTTCAATATCAACGCCTGTATCTTTATATTTATTTTTGTTTTTTGTCATAAAATAGTTAATCTTAAATTATGTTTTCTAAGAAAATATTTAATTCAGTTGCAATTATACTGTCTTTTATCTCATTGAGTTTCAACTCTGTTGCACAGATTTCTGATAATTTCATTCTGCTATATGAAAGCTATAGCAAGCTTAATCAAATTGAAGAAATAATACAGGATTCAGATAAAAAGATTATGAGAAAATATGGGGTAAATGAAAGCTATGTATTAGAGCGTGAAATTAATCTTGAAGCTACTAAACATTTCATAGGCTACCAGATAAAAAAATTTAATGATCAGAGATTAATAGAATTAAAATTTAGCAAAGATTCAATAGAAGAATTTTTTTTAGAGAATTCGATTCCTTTTTTAAGTTTTCAAGGGAAAGCCAAAATTTTTGTAGGTGCAAATGATTCATTCTTTTCAAAATCAAATCTTTTTATTTATGAAAGTGAAGTCTTTCAAAATGAATTAACTGATTCAATGCTCTTATCATCATTAAATCAAAATATAAAAATAGATTATGAATTCTTAGAAGACTATCCTATCTCTAGTTACGAGCAAGAAGAATTACTTAAAAGCATAGAGAGCTCTGAAAAAGGAAACTGGCTAGTAATCTTGATTGATCGATTTGATCTTAATAAATGGAGCATTAAGTTTCCTAAAACTTCTACAATCTATCTTGAAGATAATATTGAGTTCCAAAATTATCTATTAGACCAGATATTGGGGGAGGTCCTTACAGTAAGTGATGCAATCTTTAAGAATAGCTATTTAGTAACTTTTGATTCAGGTCTTTCATTAGATGAAATAACTGAGCTAATTGAAACTATGTCTGTAAGCACTGATATCCTGCATTTTAGAATAAAGAGAATATCTGATGGTGAGATAGAGATTGAATATGAAACCTATTTAGATAAAGTCAAAGCAACTGAGTTCTTCAAAAAGTTAGGCGGAACAACAACTTAATGGAAAACATTACTAAAAAGAATCAACTTTATTTTGATTTTGGTCGTGACTATGATGCTAGTTTAGAAAATTTCTTTTTTTCTAGTAAAAATCAGGTGTTAAAAAATGAATTAAGTGAAGTAATACAGTCAGATCAAAAGAAGGATATTGTTATTGCAGGAACAAGCGGCTTGGGGAAAACCTTCTTGCTAAACTCTCTTCTAAATCATAAAGAAAATGTATCGAGATCCAATATATATATTGATTTATCTGAACTAGATGGAACCAAAGACTATTTTACTGATCTTAATCAATTTGATTTAATCTGTTTAGACAATCTCGACCAAATCAATAAGGAAATGGAAGTGCAGACATTTAATTTAATAAATGAATGCAGAGACTCTTCTACTAATTTAATTTTTGCATGCAAAGTAAGTCCTTCTGAACTTTCTTATTTGCCTGATTTAGTTTCACGGCTAAAGCAGATGAATTATTTTTATATAAATGAGATTGGGGATGGAGAAGTCCTGGACTGTATTAAATTTGTCGATAAAAAATTAAATCTTAATTTCTCTGATGATGTAATGGAATTTATATCTAAAAGAATAAGAAGAGATTTTTACTCAATAAAGAAAACAATCCAAGATCTTGAAAAGTTTCTCTACTCAGAAAAAAAAGAGCCAACTAAAAAATCAGCTAGCTCTTTCTTTAAAGAATATAAAACTTAGTCGACTATTTCACATTCAAAGCAGTAAATTCTGATATTTTTATATACATCTTTTACAGTGAAGTGATTATTTTGTTTTGTATCAAATAAGTTCTTAATAAAATCAAATTGAAACATATAATTTGCAGCTGGTGCTGGAGGAGTTATATGTTCAACTTTATAGTCTTCAAGCTCTGCACTTTCAGCTACATATTTAATAGCGTCATCAAGTGTTCCTAGTTCATCTACAAGATTTATTTCAAGTGCCATTTCTCCTGAATAGACTCTGCCTTTAGCTATTTCTCTTACTTTTTCAATTGGTATGCCTCTATCGTTAGAAACTTGAGAAGTAAATTTGTCGTAGGTTGAATAAATACTAGCCCTTACTACATTCTCAAATTCTTCTGGCCAGTCCATGGCAGTCATATCAAAAGCACCCCACTTAGTTGTAGAGTAGCCATCATAATTAATGCCCATCCAATCAAATATTTTTTCGAAACTGAATAAGGTTCCATAGACACCAATAGATCCTGTAATGGTATCTGGTTCAGCATAAATCTTGTCAGCTAGAGAAGATATCCAATAACCGCCAGATGCAGCTAATGTGCCCATTGAAACAACAACAGGTATTCCTTTTTCTTGTGCTTTTTCAATTTCCCATCTCATGTAATCAGAATCAACAACTGAACCACCTGGAGAATTAACTCTTAAAACGATTGCCTTTGTATCTTCATCTTCATGAGCTTCTTTAAGCATCTCAACTATGCCTTCTGATCCAGCTTGACCATAAACTACTGGGCCACCCATAATTGTGCCTTCAACAGTCACAACCTTAATCTCATTTTTGCTTTGTGATGGCACGTCTTCTTCGAAGCTTGCTAAATAGCTGCGGTAATAAACTGCATTTAATGCTTCATCATCATCTTCAGCAGTACCAAATTTTTCTTTCATTCGATCATCAAAAGCATCGGACTCTTCGATTACATCAACAACACCCCAAACCAGAGAAGATTTAAGTGGATCAACGGACCCATCAATGATCTGTCTGTAAGATTCATCAGCAAGCCATTGCAAATCTATTTCTCTATTTTCATAAACAAAATCTTTCCATTTTTTCCAAAGCGGTTCATAGAAGGCTAAATTTGCTTTAGCTTCATCACTCATTCTGTCACTGGTATAAGACTCAGGCCCGGTTTTAAAGTCACCAGCTGCAAAAATTCTTGGAGTTATTAGAAACTTTTCAAAGAAGTTTTTTAGATACTGTCTAGCTCCACCAAAACCATTTATTGATATTCCACCATATGTAGGAATACTGATTTCAGTAGCTGTTGAAGCTAAAAGATAAGTTCCATCAGTTAAAAAGTTACTTCTGACGACTATCTCTTTTCCTGCATCAACTGCTTCTTTCATTTTCTTAGCAATTGGTAGGGCATATACAATACTTACCCCTAAACCAGATGGATCAAAAATCATAGCATCAACTCTCTCATCGTTTTTAAAGTCTTCAAAGTAATCAAGCATATCTTGATATGGGTAGTAGAGTGTTTCGTTCTGTGAAGGAAGTACACCATCTAGATCTTCCCACCATTGTGCTGGAGGAGGAGTGGGTGGCTGGTCAACAACAACACCTTGAGGGCTAAATACTACTACTTTTCCTGTGGGATCAATTTCATCTGAACCTTGCCATAAAGGACTGATTAAACTTATAACAACACTTATTGTTATATATAAAAATATACCTGTAGCTAAAGTAAATCTAACCGCTTTCCAAAAATAGTCTCTGCCTACGACTATATAGCCCCATACAGCAGCTAAAAATTTGCCAATTTTATGAAGGAGACCTTCATTTGTTTTTTTCTTCTTTACCATAAATTACCTCTTTGAATTGGAAAGTACATAATGCCTTAAAAGGATATCTACAGCAAATATAATTAGTTCATATATAATGTTTTTTATATTTTTATTATGAGGATTATATTAATCGCATTAACAATTTTACTCACCTCTTGCCAGAGAGAGGATCTAGAAATCTCGCAAGGGGATCTAGAAATCTCGCAAGGGGATCTGGAAATCTCCCAAGGAGGTTTTTTATCCTTTAGTGAATTAAGTGATGAAGTAGTTGTATTGAATATCTGGGCAGATTGGTGCCCTCCATGCATTAAAGAGATGCCTTACTTCAATAAACTAGACAAACTACCAGAAGTAACTGTGCTTGGTTTTCACTTCGATCAATTTGATCTATTAGATGAGTCAGAGTTACTTACTTTAATTGAGAAGTTTGATATGAATTTCGCAAACCTAAAAACTGATCCCAGAGATATATGGAGCATAGAGATTCCAGGGCATGTACCAACCATAATGATCATAAAAGATAATGAAGTAGTAAAAACTATGATTACTCCTCAGACTTATGAATCACTTTTAGAAGCAATAGAACTTAGCTAATTACTTTTGATTTAAGTTTACCTTTAGCAAGTCTTGTCTCTAGTAGATCATCTTTCTTAAGCAGTTTTGCATCACTGACAATCTTGCCATCACTTGTAAATGTGATTGAGTATCCACGACCAAGTATTTGCTCAGGATTTATGACACTAAGTTTTTCTTTTAAAACCTTAAATGAGTTAGCTTTTTTGGCCAATAAAGCTCCAATTTTGGCATTAAGTTCAAGCAGGTTTGAATCAAGTCTCAAATACTGCTCTTGAAGTCTTTGTTTTGGTGAACGTAAGAGCCTCTGAAGTGTGATAAGTCTTTCTGACATTTGATTTATTTTTTGTTTTACTTCTTTAATCAGAGATTGATTTAGAAATTTAAAGTATTCATTTAATTTACTGGCACCTTCGCTAACAATCTCCGCAGCCGCCGTTGGCGTAGCTGCTCTGACATTAGCAATGAAATCAGTCAAAGTGAAATCTGTTTCATGGCCCACACCACTTATTACAGGAATATCATAATCAGCTAGATATCTACAAAGCATTTCATCATTGAAACTCCAAAGATCTTCAATTGAACCACCACCTCGACAAAGAATAACGACATCAACTGTATTTCTTTTATGATAGTTGCTAATTTTATTGAGAGATTCTTGTATTGATTCAGCTGAACCATCTCCTTGAACTTTAGTTGGGGCTACAAGAACCTCAACATGCGGTGATCTTCTCTGCAGAGTTGAAATTACATCTTTTATTGCGGCTCCATGAGCTGAAGTAACAACAGCGACTCTATTTATAATCTCAGGTACTTGTTCTACATTCTTTTTCTCAAATAAACCTTCAGTACTTAATTTGTTCTTTAATTGTTCATAACGACGCATTAATTCGCCAAAACCAGCAAGCTCCATTTTGCTCGCTATCATTTGATACCTTCCTGTTTTTTTATAAATGGAAAGTTTGCCTTGCAGTATCACCTGATCACCTTCTTTGGGCTTAAACGTCAAATTTATATTTTGAAGTCTAAACATGGTGCAATTAAGAACAGAGCCAGGATCCTTTATGGAAAAGTACCAATGACCAGAAGTACCATATTCACGAAAATTTGATATTTCTCCTACAACCCATAGAGGAGGGAAGGCTTCGTTAAGGAAATCATTGGCTGTTTGATTAACTTCAGAAACAGAAAGAATTTCTCTTTGGTCGCTTATAGTTTGATCGGAGTAGTCTTCCATATAAAATTATTATATTCTATTCTCTTCGCGAGTTTAGCTCAGTTGGTTAGAGCACCTGCTTTACACGCA
>CENX01038600.1_pt1 | contig 22688 bp, 20 predicted proteins | sample 361321 | NCBI WGS metagenome assembly CENX01 (sample SAMEA2619678, study PRJEB7988) | marine metagenome | isolation source: saline water (ENVO:00002010), including | reverse complement strand
ACAGAACGCCCCTTTCATTTGGAAACAATTAATCGCATACCAAAATTAGTAAGGTTTATTAAAAGATACGTTGTGCGAAATAATAAGAATGAAAAACCAGTTATGTTGTATGTAGCAGAGATAATTTACAAAGAGGTTTCAAAAATAAAGAAAGAAAATCCAAATATACCTAATGTAGAGGCAATTGAAAGGTTTATCGGAACTGAAATTTATAATCTTATAGGAAGTGGAGAGTTTCATAACAATTTATATAAATCTCTTTTAGAAAAAAAAAACATAAATAATGAGACTAGTAAGCTTTTGGATATTCAAAAAAAAGCAGTCATGTCAAAATTCGGCTATATCAAAAGTGAGTACTTTGCTAAAAGTAAATTTCCACTTTCTGAAACTCAAAGTGCACATGATCTTCTTTGGAGAATGTGTGAGAGTTATGAATTATGGTGCAAAGAAACAGATTGTACAAACAAGATTAAATTAAATTTAATTTAAAACATGAAACTTAAGATTGGAAAAAAAGCACCTAATTTTAAATTGCTATCAACTGAAAATATTATTACAGAATTACACAAAATAAAAAAAAATAAAATTTTATATTTCTACCCAAAGGATGATACCCCGGGATGTACATTGGAATCAAAGGACTTTAACAAATTAAATAGTATTATAAAAAAAAATAAGTCTGTAGTTTTTGGTATATCTAAAGATAGTTTTGAGAGTCACATAAAATTTAAAAAAAAATATAAATTAAAATTCGATTTATTGTCTGATGAAAACTTAAAAGTTATTAAAAAGTATGGAGCGTGGGGAAAAAAATCGTTTTTAGGTAAAACTTACCAAGGTGTTATACGGTCAACTTTTCTGATTGACTCAAAAAACATTATTAAAAATATATGGTCGAATGTAAGAGTAAAGGATCATGCTATACAAGTTGTTAAAGAACTTAAAAAATTAAAATAACCAAATAATCATTATTTTATTATCTTTGAATATTTGATAGATTTTATATTAGTTTTAAATAATCCTGTACTAATTATAATAATTAAGGAAAAAAATGATAATAGCCAATAAATTATTATACTAAGTTGGCTTTGATTAGATAGTATAAATAGACTAATAATTATTCCAAGAATACAAAATTTATTTAAATCTGTATTTGATATTATAGATGCTATTGCATAAATTATTGAATTCTTAATATTAAATTTACTTTTTCCAAATCTCCTATTTTTTCTCACGTAATTAACGTAAGTCGATTTTTTTGATAAGAAAAAAGTTAAGCCACGGGCATATTGATAATTTTGATTATATTTTTTTATTTCTGAAATAATTTTTTTATCGATAAGTCTAAAATCAACAGCATTTACAGGTAGTTTTTTATTCTTAAAACATAAAAAATTAAATATATAATAATATGATCTTCTTAAAAAAGTTAATAAAGGTCCTTCGTTTCTTTGGATAATTTTTCCATATACTAAATCGTAACCTCTATTCCAATTATCCAAAAAAATTTTAATTTTTTCAATTGGGTCTTGAAGATCACAATGGATTGAAATAGCTGCATCGCCATTAGATAATTGATAATTTTTTAAGAGAGACAAATCATAACCTACATTTTTAATAAATCTATAGTATTTTATATTTTTAAATTTTTTTTTTAATCTAACAACCTCACTTTGAGTTTGATCTGTACTTGCATTATCAGTAAATATTATTTCGTATTTAAATTTGTTTTTTAAATTGATTTTAAAAAAGTGATTTACTTTATTTACCAGTATTTTAATATTTTTTTCTTCGTTTAGAACAGGAACGCATATAGATATTTTTTTCTTCATTTAATGTTTAGCCAAGGATAGGTCTTGGTTTTAAAAAAATCGTTTTTTAATTGCTCTAAATCTCTAATATTATCAATACATCGCCAAAATCCCTCGTGCTTGTATGCAAACACCTTGTTTGTTCTCACAGCTTTACTAATTGGTTCTCTTTCTAGCATAACGTTTTTCTTTGGAATCATTTTAAAAAATTTTTTATTTACTACAAAAAAACCTCCATTAATCCAACCACTTTGCATTTTATATTTTTCTTTGAATTTACTTACTTTATTATTTTTTATATATAGTTCACCAAATCTAGCAGGAGGTCTTACAGCTGTTAAAGTTAAGGTAGATTTTTTTTCTTTATGAAATCTTATAACTTTTTTGATGTTTACATTGGATAATCCATCTCCATAAGTTAACAAAAAATCATTGTCATTAATTAGTTTTTTTATTTTTAAAATTCTTGAACCTGTTAGTGTATCTATACCGGTAAATACACATTTTACTGTAACATTTTTATCAAAATATTTTTTTCCAAAATATCCAGAAATGTATTTAGCTTTATATCCTGTTAAAATTATAAAGTCTTTAAAGCCCTGTTTTTTGTAGAAATTTATAATGTGCACTATAAGAGGAATATTAAATAATTTTACCATTGGTTTTGGTATTTTTTTAGTAGTGTCCCCCAACCTTGTGCCTCTACCGCCAGCTAAAATTACTATCTTCACTTTTTAAAATAATTTTTTATTTGATTTTCTGAGATTAAATTCATATTTTTTTTCTTTTTCAAATAATCTTTATACCAACTAATAGTATAATTTATCGATTCTTTAAAATTAAGTTTACAATAATAATTTAAGATATTTTTAGATTTTGCTGTATTTAATCTTAGGGTCTTAGTCTCTCCTAAAAAATTTTTTTTAATATATTTATATTTAAAATTAAAGTTGGTTGAGAAAATTTTTACTAATTTTTTAACTTGAATATTTAAAGAGCTTACAGGTCCTATGTTGTATGATCCAGAATACTTTTTAGGACTCTGGATTTGTTTAGTCATTAATAATATATATCCATTTAGGCAATCAAAAACATGCTGCCATGGTCTTACATGGTTTGGATTACGAACTTTTAAGATCTGTCCACTTTTAATTGTTCTTAACATATCTGGTACTATTCTATCCTTCCCCCAGTCACCTCCTCCAATCACGTTTCCTGCTCTTACAGAAGATAAAGCAATTTTTTTTTTTAAAAAAATATTGAAATATGGTTTTAATATTATTTCGGAAGCTGCTTTTGAAGATGAATAAGGATCATTTCCACCTAGAGGATCTTTTTCAGAAAAAAATGAATTACCTTTATTAACATCATAAGTTTTATCAGAAGTTACTATTATTATTCCTTTTAAGGATTTTAAATCTTTAGCAACCTCAAGGATATTCAAAGTACCATTAACGTTAGTTTCAAATGTTTTTTTTGGATAACTGTGTGAATAACTAACAAGGCTTTGTGCGGCTAAGTGAAATATAAAATCTGGTTTGAATGAAAGAATAATTTTTTTTAATTTTTTGAAATCTCTTATATCGCACCGCTTGTCCTTTATTTTTTTATTAAACTTTAGAATTTGAAAAATATTTGGCTTTGAAATGATCCCATTGGACAAACCCATTATTTTTGATTCAAAAAGTAGAAAAAATTGTGTTAACCAAGCACCCTTAAATCCTGTATGACCAGTTATTAAAATTTTTTTATTTTTAAAAATTTTTTTATATTTATTTATCATTTGAAATCATTTTTAGAAATTATGTCTATAATCTCATTATTTATATTATTTTTTTTCAAATAAAATCTAATTTCTTTAGAGATATGCCACGCTAAATTAATAATAGGTATAGATTTATCTTTTACTTTCATAAGTTTATCACTTAAAATTGGGATATTAGTGCCCGGTGCTTTATAACCTATTTTTGGTGAACCAATTTGTTCATGAATTGAAGCAATATTTTTTTTACTTAATTTAAGAATATTTAATAATATTGATGCTCTTCCTGGAAATGCTTTTGCTCTTAATGGTCCAAATTTAGAATTTAATCTAGATATTTGTTTTGTTTTATTAAACTTCCATTTTTCCATGCTTTTTTGAAGATTTTTTAGTAATTTAATATCTTCTTTTTCTCTTAAGATTAACCTTGAAACATTCTTACCATGTTTCTTACCGCTGCCAATAAATACCCTAACATTTCCTCCATACCGTTTAGGAAATTGAACTTTTAAAATTTTAAAACCTAATTTTTTAACAATAAAAGTAAAAGATTTTAAACTGTATGTTCTTGGATGTTCATGATAAAATGTATCGAATTGTCTTTTTTTTAAAATTGACCCTAAGTAATGATTTTCAATTACTATTAATGTATTTTTATTTGTTATTACTTTTAAATTTTTTATCAATTCTCTCAAGTTATTAATATGAGCAAATACGTTGGTAAAGGTTATAATATCAGGATAAGAATTTTTATTTAAAAAATATTTAGCAGTTTTTTTATTAAAGAAATTATTAATTATTTTATGCTTTTTTTTTACTTCCTTTGCAGCATCAGTTGGTTCTATACCATAGGTGATATATTTATTTTTATAAAAAATATCCAACAAACTTCCATCGTTGCAGCCAATATCTAAAACTTTCAATTTTTTTTTTTTTGTAAATTTTTTAATTGATAAAACTAAATCTTTCATTCCTTCTATTACATCTTTTGTAAACTTTGCTCTGTAATGATAATTTTTTGGGAAGAGTATTGATGGTTTTATTTTAGTTTTATGTAAGGCTGTATTACAAATATTACAAAAATAGACCTTGGATGAATATTTTTTGCAACTTCTTTTAGAATTTATTTTTATTAAATCATCGCATAAGGGTTGTTTTCCTAGATCTAAAAAACTTGAAGTATTTAAACTGTTACAAACTTCACATTTCATAAATAAATGTAGTTTTACTTTCTATTTTTTTCCATAGGACTATAGAATTTTCATAATTTTTATAATTAAAATAATTGTTCGAGTCTTTTACCATTTTTTTGATAAATTTTATTCTATAATCGCTAACATGCTTTTCGTTTTTGTTACCAAATGGACTATTTGCATTATATAATAATTTTTTATCGGTATTTAGACTAAATTTATTTACGCTAGAAAATGTATCAATATTTATTTGAATTTTTATTTTTTTATTAATTGTCAAAGTACATTTCCAAATTATTGGGATTTTATTTTTGAAAATAATAACAGATTTAATACCAGAGTATTCTTTATATTTTTGAGCTATAATAGAAATTAGATGTATACCATAAAATCTTAGCGGTCCTCCTCCCTTAGAAATATCAAATTTCCAACTATTTCTATTTTTTTTTCTTAAATCGTAGGACATAAACTCCCAGTTTATATTTAAACTTTTTTTAAAATTTTTAGAAAATTTTTGATAAAATTTTGTATAAAAAAATAGATAACCTGTAGAAAATTTGATTCTTTTTTTTTTAAGACTTTTAAAGTTTTTTAATGAACTATTTGGATTTGAGCAAAGAGGTTTCTCAAAATAATAGTGTTTAATTTTAAATTTTTTTTTAATAATTTTTTTAATAAATTTTTCTTGATCGATTGGTCTTCGTGCAAATACAACTTCGTCTGAATGTTTTAAAATATCATTATCGCTATTCTTGAAGGTTATTTTTGTCAATATTTTTTTAAGATCTTTTCTATATTTGATGATTTTTTTATATTTTTTTAAAGTATATAATTTATAGCTTTTATTACTGAAGTATTTAAGATAACCGTATAGAGCAAAACCTGAGCCTAAAAATCCAATGTTCTTCATTTATCTAAATACTAATGTATGATTATATATATTTATGAAGATAAACCATATTGTAGCTATAAAATATTTATTAATTTTGCTATTTTCATTAGTTCTAATTTTATTCAGCACTAGGTTTTATTACACTTTTTCTACGTTGCATAGTTTAACTGGTGGAATCGAAGATGAGGGACTTTTGGCTATTTGGCTTACTCAAAATACTCAATATTTTCAAAATCATTATTTAAATTTTCCATTATCAAGTGAAATTGATATGAGGATTTTTAATTTATTTCACTATAATTGGTTATGGTATTTTTTAAATTCTAAATTAATAACATTTTATCAATATATATTTAATTTAAGTGATGAATGGTTTGCAAATATCATCAGAATAAATAATTTAATTTTTTCAATCATCTCATTTGTTTTTTTGTATTTAACTTTTTCAATAAAATGTAAAATTAAATATTTAAGCATTCCAATGTGCTTCTTAGTTTTGTTTGGTCCTTTAACTGGTTTTTGGAATATGTCAGTTAAACCAGATTTTGGCTATTTAGTTTTTGAAATGATAGCAATTTTTTTCTTTTTGAAAAATATTGATAAACTCAGCATTACAAAAATATTAGTTATAACTTTATTTTTATACCTTGCTTGGGCTGTAAAACAAACAAGTATAATTACTAGTTTTGCTATTTTTTTATATTTAATTATTAAAAAAAATAAATTGATTTTTTATTACTGTTTTACTTTTATAATTTTAATTTCTTTAACATTTTTTTTAGGTGGCGAAAATTATATAAGAAATATGTTATGGGTCGATTCTAAAACTTTATTTTCAATAAATCATTTTTTAAAGCTTTTAATATCAAGTATTGGAAAAATTTTTCCAGTTTTTGTAATAAGTATTCTATTTTTTTTAACTTTTTTTAAAAATGGCTTTATAATATTTAAGAAAAATAATTATCTCTTATTCTGCTTTATTGGTTTTATTTCTTCAACAATAAATATTTTTTTGTCATTGCATGTAGGATCAGCTCCAAACTATTATTTTCTCACATCAATTTATTTATTATTGCTCACATCTAATTATGTCACTAATTTTATTAATTCTAAAAATATAAAACTATTTGAATTAAGAGCTTTTAATTTATCCATATTTACTCAAATACTATTAATTATTTTAATCTTGAGTGGATATTTAGGTAAAATCAAGCCATTTTATTTTAGTCATGTTCAAAAAATAAAATCTTGCACAAATAAACTTAATAAACCTATTTTTTTTGGATCTTCTTTAGAGTACTATCGTTTACCTTGGATAAATGGACAATATGAAAAAAACCCTTTAATAAAAAATTGGTTTTATGATAGGAAATATTCTGAGACACCGCCAGTAGATACAATAATTTATAAACTTATCCAAAAAGGCAAATTTAAATCTCTAGTATTATCAAGTAATGACAATAAGATTTATTTATTAGACAAATATTATCTAAGTAAAATATGCGAGGCGCAAAATAAGTATTATATATATAAAAAAATTACAAAATAATTTTTTTTAAATTTGGTTTAAAATAATTTGGTCCTTTCATTACTTTGCCATTCTCATTATAAATTGGTTTGCCATCAGCATTAAGTTTACTCATATTGGATCTTTGAACCTCATCAAAACACTTATCAAGATCAATGCCAAAAGCATGACCTGCTCCGTAGGTCACATACAATATATCAGTTAAAGCATCAGCAACTTCAATTATGTTTTTTTGTTTAATAGCAATTGATAATTCTTCTAATTCCTCTTTAATTAAATTAATTCTTAAGTTATTAATTTTCTCAGAGCTTAAAGAGGCTTTGGTTTTTACCTCTTGGCCAAAAGAATTCATAAATAATGCGACTTTTTTAAAATTTGTCATTTACCCCCTATTTAATTCTACCTATATTTAATGTATAATGTTAATTCATTAATAATTTAATTTAAACAATGAAAACTAGAAAAGAATTCGATAGCATCGGTAATATTAACGTACCAGTTGATAAGTATTGGGGTGCATCTACAGAAAGATCAAAAAAATTTTTTAACATTGGCGATATAAAAGTATCACTTGATATTATTAAAGCGATATCAATTATAAAAAAATCTGCAGCCTTAGTACATTTAAAGAATAAGCAGATAGAAAGAAAAATTGCTAATTCAATTATTAGAGCCTCATCTGAAATAATTGAGGGTAAATTAAATGAAAATTTCCCATTAAAAGTTTGGCAAACTGGTTCTGGTACTCAAACAAACATGAATGTAAATGAGGTAATTTCAAATAGAGCCATCGAAATATTAGGTGGAAAAAAAGGGTCAAAAAAACCTGTCCATCCAAATGATCATGTAAATAAATCACAGTCTACCAATGATGTTTTTCCAACTGCAATGCACATTGCGATAGCTATTAAGACAAAAAAAGAATTAATTCCAAATTTAGAAAATTTAAATAAAGAACTAAAAAAAAAAGTAAAAGAATTTAGAAAAATAATTAAAATAGGAAGAACACATTTGCAAGATGCTACACCTCTATCCTTAGGCCAAGAATTTTCAGGGTATCAATCTCAACTTGAAGCATCAATATCAAGAATCAAAGACAGTCTTAAAGAGATATTTTATCTTGCACAAGGCGGAACAGCTGTGGGAACCGGTATCAATACCAGTAAAAACTTTGATAAAAAAATAATTAGTGAAATAACAAAAATAACAAAGCTACCATTCAAACCCGCAAAAAATAAATTTGCCGCCTTAGCCTCGCACGACCCTATTGTAAATTTTTCAGGAAGTTTAAATACTGCTGCAGTAAGTTTAATGAAAATAGCAAATGATATACGTTTTCTAGGATCTGGGCCAAGAGCAGGATACGGAGAACTTATATTACCAGAAAATGAACCTGGATCATCAATTATGCCTGGAAAGGTAAATCCAACACAATGTGAGGCTATAACAATGGTATGTGTAAAAATAATTGGAAACCATAACGGGATAACAATGGCTGGATCCCATGGACATTTTGAATTGAATGTTTTTAAACCTCTGATTGCTCATAATATTCTTCAGTCAATTGAAATTTTATCTGACAGCACTAAAAACTTTGCGGTTTATTGTGTAAAGGGAATTAAAGTTAATAAAAAAAGAATTGAAGAATTACTAAACAGTTCGCTAATGTTGGTTACAGCACTTGCGCCCAAAATTGGATATGACAATGCTGCAAAGATAGCAAAAAGCGCATTGAACAATAATACCTCATTAAAAAAAGAGGCTATTAAAAGTGGTTTAATTTCTGAAAAAGATTATGATAAAATTGTTGATCCAAATAAAATGATTCATCCATCATAAGAAGAAAAAACTTGATTAACATATTTCTTTAAAGAAATCCATTTCACTAAATTACTACTTTTTAGTTTATAAAAAATTTTTTCAGAGTCATTTAGTCTAGGATCTGATATAAAAACTTCTTTATTAGTTAAATTATATTCTAGATAAAAATTTATAGTTTTTAGTTTTTTTCTTTTATTTTTTGGTACTAGAAATAATCTATAAAAGTTTGATTGATCCTTTATATCTACTTTAAATTGACCATTTAGTATTAATTCATTATTTACTAGAATTAAATTACTTGATAGTATTTTTAAGTTTCCAATATCATTGTTTATTTTAAACAAAGAATTAGTTAAACTTACAATTTTATTATTAATATCTAGATTAATATTTGAATTATTAAAAATTTTACTTCCATTGAATTTCAATATATTTAATTTTACAACTCCATTTAATACCTCATTACCTATAATAAATTTTTTTAAAATTTGTTCCAATATTACAGGTTTTTTTAAAAATTTTGCCAAATCGATTTTTTCTAAATCAATTTTAAAATCAAAATAAAATGGATCAAAAAAAAAATTTAATTTGTAATCAATATTAGAATTTACTAATTTTGATTTTATAGATTTAAAATTAATTAATTTTTCTTTTTCATTAAAATAGATTTGCGATACAAGATCTGACTTATCTAATTTTATTTTTGTTGATGATCCATTTTTACTGGTATTATTAATTATAGTTTCCATATTGAAATTAAGAGGTTTTATTTTTAAAATAAATTTATTTTTTTTATCTTTTAAATTTTTGTTCCATTGAAAATTAGTTTTTTGATTAAATAACTTTCCAACTGACTTTAAATAATTTGTATTGTTTTCTAAATCGTATTTTACACTTATTTTATCAATTAAAATTAAATTTAAAATACTTTCAAAATTTTTATTTTTTTTTACAAACAATCGAGTTTTGTTAAATTCTAATTCTTTATCGATTTTAAAATCGAGTATATTTTTAAAGTATTTAAAATTTTCTTGATCTAGTCTTAAATCACAATCTTGTATTATAATCTTTTCTAAAATTAATTTTTTAACATCTATAGAGCCAATATTTGAAAAAAAAACCTTAACAAGTTTTGCCTCTCCTAATTCAACATTATTATTTTTTTCAGTTTTAAAAAATATTTTTATATTTTTAATTCTAAAATGTGGCTTGGGCAATATTGAATAGGTTATGTCTGGACTTAAACTTAAGTTTAAGGGATATTCATCATATATTTTATCTGAGAAGTGTTTTTGAATTTCGTATTTGTTATGTATATTTGGAAATGAATAGAAAAATAGCAAGCCAAAAACTAATATTACAAAAAAAATTATTAAACTGTTAAAATTACTAATTTTGATTTTTGGTATATTCATATAAAAAAGATATCAAATAAAGATTTATATAAAAAAATGATTAATAACAAATTTTTAGATAATTTAAACGAAAACCAAAAAAAGGCAGTGCAACATACTGATGGACCACTTTTAGTGGTCGCTGGAGCGGGTTCAGGGAAAACTAAAGTTTTAACATCAAGAATTGTACACATTATCAATGAAAAAAAAGCATATCCTAGCCAAATTCTAGCTGTCACTTTTACGAATAAAGCTTCAAAAGAAATGCAAAACAGGATTTTAAATATTATAGGAAAAAATGCCAGTGGTTTGTCATGGTTGGGTACTTTTCATTCTATATGTGCAAAAATTTTACGAAAACATGCCAAGGCAGCTAATTTAAATCATAATTTTACTATTATTGATCAAGATGATCAGAATAAAATTATTAAAAATATTTCAAAAGGTGAAAATATTGATCTTAAAAAAATTTCACCAAATTTTATACTAGCTTATATAGATAGATGGAAAAATAAAGGATGGTATCCAGAAGATGTAGTTTTAAATAAAAAAGATTTATTGGAAAAAGATTTCTTAAAAATTTATAAAATATACCAAGTAAAATTAAATGATCTTAATGTATGTGATTTTGGCGACTTAATATTGCACTGTGTCAAAATATTTGAAAAAAACAAAGAAATACTGAAAATTTATTCAAATAATTTTAAATACATACTTGTAGACGAGTATCAAGATACAAACTTTATACAAAGCAAATGGTTAAATCAATTAGCTGGATATCATAAAAATATATGTTGTGTGGGGGATGACGATCAATCAATATACAGTTGGAGAGGAGCGGAAATTAGAAATTTTTTAAATTTTGATAAAGTTTATGAAAATGCAAATACTATAAGACTTGAAAACAATTATAGATCAACGCAAAATATTCTGACAGTTGCCTCAGAATTAATAGAAAACAACAAAGGCAGAATAGGAAAAAATTTATACACCTCAAAAGACTCGGGTGATTTAGTGAATCTTAGCTGTTATAGAAATGGTAAAGACGAGGCTATAGGTATTTCAGATTATATTGAAAAAATAAAAAATAACTTCTCACTTAACGAAATTTCGATATTAGTAAGAGCAATTTATCAAACACGAGAGTTCGAGGAAAGATTTTTAAAAATAGGATTGCCGTATAGAATTATTGGAGGAATAAAGTTTTATGAAAGATCAGAAATTAAAGACTGTATTGCTTATCTAAAACTAGTTTTTCAGTCAAGGGATGATTTATCTTTTGAAAGGATTATTAATAATCCAAAAAGATCAATAGGTGAGACTACAATTAAACAAATAATTGAATTTGCAAAAAAGAACAAATTAAGTTTAGAAGAATCCACGAGAGAATTACTCAAAAATGATAATTTTAAACCGAAGACTAAAATAGGTATAAAACTATTTTTAAATTTAGTGTCTAAATGGAGAAAAGATTTAAGTAAAAATGTTAATCACATAAAACTTCTGCAACTTATTTTAGATGAGTCAGGTTATAGCAATATGTTAAAAAATAAAAAAGATTTTGAGAATGAAAATAGAATTGAAAATATAAAAGAACTTTTAAACGCTATGAAAGAGTTTGATAACCTTGAAAGTTTCCTAGAGCATGTGGCTTTAGCAACATCCCTTGATAAACAGTGGGAAGGTCAAAAAGTTAATCTAATGACTTTGCATGCATCTAAAGGTTTAGAGTTTGATGTTGTATTTCTACCAGGATGGGAAGAGGGTTTATTTCCTCATCAAAAATCTTTAGAAGAAAAAGGCGAAAAAGGGTTAGAGGAGGAAAGAAGACTGGCATATGTTGGCATTACAAGAGCAAGAAAAAACTTAAATATATCTTTTGCTATGAGTAGATTTTATCAAGGGGATTGGATAGATGGAATTGTTTCAAGATTTGTTGATGAATTACCTGAGAAAAATTTAAATAAAAACGATATATTTGAAAACAGAGATGATGATGATTTAGATTTTAATCAAGATATAGAGTACGATTCAGAAATTAAAAGTCCAGGTTGGTTGCGCTACCAAAAAAAATTAAAATGATTTCTACACTTAAAAAAATTATAAAATCAAAAAATATTGATGGTTATATAATACCTAAAAATGATATGTTCTTTTCAGAATATTCTAATCCTGATAGATTAAAATTTCTAACAAAGTTTACAGGATCAGCGGGAATTTCGATTGTAACTTTAAATAAAAATTTTTTATTTATTGATGGAAGATATAAACTTCAAGCTCAAAATGAATGTGGAAAAAATTTTAAAATTTTACAAATTCCTTTTGAAACACCGAAGAGTGTATTATCAAAATTTAAAAATAAATTATCTTTAGGTTATGACCCTAATTTATTTACATCCAAAAGCCTGGTTAGTATTCTTGGCAACAAACATGAGCTTATTCCTTTAGAAAATTTAATTGACAAATTTTTTATAAAAAAAAAAAAAATTAAAATTAAAAATTTTTATAGTCTTAGTCATAAAATTGTAGGAGAAACATCTAAATCAAAAGTATCAAAAATTGTTAAGATTTTAAAAAAAAAAAAAATTGATAATATATTTATAAGCGCTCCAGAAAACGTTTCTTGGTTATTAAATATAAGAGGTTACGATAATCCATATAGCCCAATTCCGAATTGTAGAATAATTTTAAATAAGAATAAAAAAATATTCTTCTTTTCAAATTTAAAAAAAATAAAAAAAATAAAAAAAACTCTTGATTATAAAAATTGTAAATTTTGTGAATTTGAAGATTTTACAAATATATTATCAATTGTTGGTGGAAAGACTTTTATTATAGACGAAAATAGTTGTTCTATTTTTAATGAAAGCCTTATTAGATCAAAATTTATAATTAAAGATAAAATTGATCCTTGTTATTATTTAAAATCAATTAAAAATAAAACTGAAATTAAAAATATGAAAGAAGCACATATTGCAGATGGGGTTGCACTTACAAAGTTTATTTATTTGTTTAAAAATAAAAAAAAAAAATTAACCGAAATTACAGCTGAAAAAGTTTTAGATAATTTAAGAAAAAAAAATAAAAATTATCTTTATCCCAGTTTTAATACAATTGCAGGGAGTGGGCCCAATAGTGCCATAATACATTACAGATCAAATAAAAAAACAAATAGAACTATAAATAAGAAAGACATTTTTTTATTAGATTCTGGTGGGCAATATAAATATGGTACAACAGATGTCACAAGAACTTTATGCATACAAAGTCCCAGTAAAGAGATAAGAAATATATATACTAGAGTATTACAAGGTCACATAGCGGTGGCACAATCAAATCTGAAAATTTACAAAACTGGTAATCAAATAGATAAAAATGCGAGAAAACCACTAAAAAAAATCAATCTTGATTATCCTCACGGCACAGGACATGGTGTTGGTTATTTTTTAAATGTCCATGAAGGTCCTCAATCAATCTCAAAATCGAATAAAATAACCTTGAAGAAAGGAATGATACTTAGTAACGAACCTGGATTTTATAAAAAAAATAAATTTGGTATAAGAATTGAGAATTTAATCTACATCGATGAAAAAAAAGGAGGGCTATTTTTTCAAAATTTGACATATGCACCAATTGATAAAGATTTAATTAATTTCAAAATTTTAAATAAAACAGAAAAAAATTATCTTTTTAGATATCATCTAGAAGTTTATAACTTATTATCAAAATATTTAAATTATGATGAAAGAAAGTGGCTAGCCAAGCTAATTTAGAATTTTTAACCATTCTTTTTGATCAATAACTTTAATCTTTAATTTCTTCGCTTGCTCTACTTTTTTTTTTGTAGGGTTTTGACCAATTATAAGAAAATTTAAATTTTTATTTACAGTGCTCAATATTTTACCTGCATTTTTTTCAATTAAATCTTTAGCCTCTGATCTGCTTAATTCCGACAATTTTCCAGTAAACATAAATGTTTTATTTTTCAGTTTTCCTTTGTCGCTTATTTCTAAATTTTTAATTTTCATTAAATTTTTTAATTCCTCAAAAACTTTTAAATTTACATGATTTTTAAAAAATTTTTCTAAAGATCTAATCTGAGTTTCGCCTATACCATCAATATTTAATAGACTATTAAACTTTTTTTCTAGTATTAGTTTGTATAAGTTGTTTATATTCTTTACCTGTTTTGCGATCAATTTTGCATTTTCCAAACCTATATGTCTAATTCCAAGTGAATAGATAAATTTTTGTAGACTAATATTTTTAGATTTCTCAAGCGCATCTTTAAGATTGTTTGATGATAAACTTCCCCATCCATCTAATTTTTGTATTTTATCAAAATTAAATTTAAATATATCTTGTGGAAATCTAATTATTTTTAAGTTCCAAAAATTTTCAACAACTTTTTTTCCTAGACCATCAACGTTAAGAGCTTCTTTTGATACAAAATGCTTAATTCTTTCCTTTGCCATTTTATCACAATCAAATCCTCTATCCGGACATCTTCTAACAGCATCAAATTTTTTAGTGATTTCATTGTATTCTTTTATTGTTTCAAATCCACAGGGACACTTTAAAGGAAAATCAAATTTTTTTGAACTAACTTTTCTTTTGTTTTTATCGACTAAAACAACATGAGGTATAACATCGCCTGCTCTCTCGATTTTTACACTGTCACCTATCCTAATATCTTTTCTAATTATTTCTTCTTCATTATGTAAAGTAGCATTGGATACTAAAACTCCACCAATATTTACAGGTTTGATTTTAGCAACTGGTGTCAACGCACCAGTTCTACCAACTTGGATATCTATATTTAAAATCTCTGAATAACTACTATGAGCAGAAAATTTATGTGCAATAGCCCATCTTGGTGCGTTTGCTACATTTCCTAATCTTTTTTGTAAATTAAAATCATTTATTTTGTAAACTAAACCATCAACATCATAGTCAAGATCGAATCTGCTCTCTTCAAATTTTTTGTGATTTTTTATTAAGCTATCAACTCCTTTTATTACTGTATTATATTTTGATACTTTAAAACCCCATTTATGCAAATTTTTTAAAAATTCTGATTGATTGCTTAAATTATTATTTTCATAATAACCAAATGTGTACGCAATGAAATTCAATGGAATTTTTTTTGTATCATTTGGATTTTTTTGTCTTAATGAACCTGAGGCTGCATTTCTGGGATTTGCAAATCTATCTTCTATATTTTTAAAATCTTGATTTTTAATAAATACCTCACCTCTTATGTCTATATCCTTAGGAAATGATGAATTATTGATAATTTTTGGAATATCATTAATAGTTTTTAAATTTTCTGTTATTAATTCACCCTCTGTCCCGTCGCCTCTAGATAACCCATATATTAGTTTTCCATTTTTATATGTTAGCGATGCTGATATTCCATCAATCTTTGGCTCTACACTATACTCTATTAAACTTCCATTTTTAACATTAAGGTAATTATTAATTTTTTTTTCAAAATTAATTAAATCATTTTTATCAAATGCATTCGACAAAGATAACATTTTAGTTCTATGCTTTGATTTTAAAAAATTTTTAGAGGGTTTATAACCGACTTTTTCTTCAGGAGAAAGCTCATATTTTTTGAGAAAATTAAAATTTTTCTCTAAATTTATTATATCTTTTTTTAGTTTATCGTAATCTTTATCATCAACTAAAGGAGAACTTTTTTGGTAATAATATTTATTATAATTTAATAAAGTATCTATTTTGGTTTTGTAATCTTTAATTATATTTTTTTTATTCATAAAACTACTCGAAAAGCTTTTTAAACTTCTTCTTTATAAAACCTGATTTTTTCTTATTTTTATTAGGTTTTTTAACTTCATACTTTTTATTAAAGACTCTATAACTTTCCTTATACCATGTGCTTGAAAGGTAATTATATCCCAGTAAACTTGCATATTTTTTAGACTCATTTTCTAAACCAACAATATAATATATCTCAACAATTCTATGTAAGGCTTCCTCAACAAAAATCGAGTCTGGATAATTATTTAAAACTGTTTTAAACCGATTAAGTGCAGAAATCCATTTTTTTGAACTAAGATAAAATCTTGCAACAAACATTTCTTTAGAGGCTAATAGGTCATTTATTAATTCTAGTTTAAGCTCTGAATCTAGCGCAAATTCTGTGTCAGGAAAATTATTAATTACAAATTCAAAATGGCTCTTTGATTTTAAAAGAGGATTTACATCTTTTTTTTCGTCAATTACATTTTCAAAATAAACCATACCTAACAGATAGTGAGCATAATCTAAATTTATATCTTTTGGATATACCTTCAGGAATCTTTCTAACTCAAATAGTGCATCATTAAAATAATTTTGAGAGTAGTAAGAATACGCTGCCATTAAAGCCGATTTTGAGGCCCATTCTGATTGAGGATACAACAATTCAGCTTCGTTAAACTTTTTTGCAGCATAAATCGCATCACCATTTACTTCAAGTTCTTTTAAACCCTCTTTATATGCGTCAATCATTTGAAGATCTAAACTCTTTTCTTGAATTTTAGATATTTTTTTTTCTTTATTTGGACTTGAACAATTAAGCAAAAGCAATAACAATAAATAACTAAATAGTAATTTTCCATTTTTCATAGGATCTATTTATCAGAAAATTATGAATTTTTAAGCTATGTATTTCAAAGTTTTATAACTATTTATAGAGAATGGTATATTTTTTCCTTTAACCTCAATTATAGAGTAATTTAATTTGCTATCAAAAACCTTTCTCAAAATTTCATTTGTCAATTTATGACCGCCTTCTGAACATTTTATGTTAGCGATAATCTTATATCCAACCAGATAAAGGTCTCCAATGCAGTCTAAAATTTTGTGATTTACGAATTCGTTTTTATTTCTAAGTCCTTCTTTGTTAATAATTCTATCGCTGTCAACTACTATAGCATTATCAAGGCTACCACCTTTAGCTAAGTTCATTTTTTTTAGTTTTTCAACATCTTCAAATAAACAGAAAGTTCTGGAACTATATATATCGTATAAATCATCTTCATAAACATTAATTTTATTCCTCTGATTACCTATTATTTTATTTTCAAATTTTATACCGAAATCTATCGTTAAACTTAGTTTACTGGGTTCAATTGATATTGTTTTTGATCCATCTTTAAATGTAATTTTTTTATCTATTTTAATTACTTTGATTGGGGCTTCTAGATTTTTTAATCCTGCCATTTTAATTTCCTCAATAAATATTTTTGAGGATCCATCTAAAATTGGCACTTCTTGCGCGTCTAATTCTATTATTGCGTTATCGATTCCTAAAATAAATAAACCAGCCAGTAAATGTTCAACTGTTGATACCTTAACTCCATACTCATTTGCTATAGTAGTGCAAAAATTAGCATCTGAAACATTAAAAACATCTGGGTAAATAATATTGTTTTCTTTGATATCTATTCTTTTAAAAATTATTCCGTTATTAGCTGAGGCTGGCTTTAAAGTTAAATTACAATTTTTTCCACTATGGAGACCTACCCCACAAAATTTAATATTTTTTAAAATTGTTTTTTGGTTTAATATAGACACATGAAACTTATAGATGTCTTTGGATGTTTTTCAAAAACACCAAATATTTCATTAAAATACAATACTAACTAAAAAATTGAAAAATTTTCTCAAATATACCTTTATTTTTCTGCTTTTTTAGAACTATTTGTACCTCTTTAGAGTTTTGACCTAGTAAAATTTTATATGCCTGTAAATGAAAATCTAAGCTACTCATCGTAAGAGTTTTAAATGACTTAACATAATCAGAGCATATGAATTTATGAATTGATAAATTAATTTTACCAAATAATTCTCTAAATTCAATTATTTCACGCAAAGGATAACAATAAAATTTTAGGTCAATTGAAAAATTTTGGTGTTTTTTGTTAAAATCATAATTCTCATGCTTTTTATAGTCGTAATAAAAGTTATCCATAATTATATGTAAAATATATAAATGTTTATTATTTCTTAAAATATTTTGTCTGGCATCTTGAATTAAATAAATTAAATCATCGTAATTGGAAATTTTTTTATTAACTTTGCTTGGCACGTTAAGTGTTATTTTTTGCGTTTTATTTAAATTTAAAATAGTATTAACATCGTTTATTTGTTGATTTGTAATCTTTTCAACTTTTAATATATTTTCTTTAATATCCTTATCTAGTTTTATTAAAAATTCTTTACTTTTATTATCTATAAAAATTTTATTGTGAAACAAATTTTTAAAATTTTTATCAAAAGCTGAAATTGTTATTATATTTTCTTTAAATTCAAAAAATAATTCTACATCTTTTTTATTCATCGCTTAATACTATTTTGTCTAAAATTCTTAAATCTATTACATAATTTTTTTTATTTTTATTATTATTAATTACTTGTGAAGCAAGGATAAGTGCTTTTTCAAAATCATCAATAGGTAGTTTTATTACTATATTATTTTTAAGTTCTAGATCCCATCTATTACTTGGAAAAAAATAATAATTTTCTATTTTAAGATTGAAATTATTGAGTTTTGTTTTTAATTTAATAAAACTTTCTTTGTCAAAATTTCCAAATAGATATGGAATAGAATAATTACTATTTAAATATTTATTACTAATTAAATCTCCGTATTCGTTTACAAAATAATCGTTACCATCTTTATTAAAATATGCATCAAATGTTGTAATTTGATATTTAATAATTAAGTCTTGTGGAAAATTTTTATTAACAGTTAAATTTTTTAAAAATTTATATTTTTGTAATTTGTCTAAAATTAAATCCGTTTTTATAAAATAAATATTTTTTCCAATTACATTCTTTAAATCATTTTTTAATATTTTATTTATGTCGTCGTTTGTACCCTCAATATTAATTTGATTAATATTCAAGAGTGAAAAATTTAATTTTAAATTAAAATTATGAATGGAAGATAAAGTAAATAAAAGTAAAAAAAAAAATAAAATTTTTTTTTTATTAGCGGTTTTTTGAAGCATCCTTAATAATCCATCTAAGAAGTTTGGAAAAACTTATGTTATAAAATTTAGCTATTTCAGGTACAAGAGAAAGATCAGTCAGACCTGGTTGTGTATTTATTTCTAAAAGGTAAAACTTATTTTTGTAGTATCTAAAATCTGATCTAGTTATACCTTTACATCCTATTATTTTATGTGCCTGAAATGCAATATTCATTAGAATACTATAATTTTTTTTACTTATAGGGACTGGCATAATATGTTTGGTTTTTGCAGATACATCATACTTTGCTTTATAATCATAAAAACCTCTTTTTGGTCTAAGCTCTATTGCTCCCAATTTTACTTTTCCCATTATAGCAGCTTGAATTTCTCTTCCAGGTATATACTGTTCAATCATAACTTCTTTATAATCCTTAAGACCAATTAATTTTTTATAAAAATTTTTCTCTCCACATATAAAAACATTTACACTTGAGCCTTCATTAATTGGCTTTATAACAACTGGAAATTTAAAATTCTTTATTATTTTTTTTTTAATTTTGGCTTTATTTGAAGTATCGGAAAATTTATATTTAAAATATTTTGGAGTTAAAATTTTATTTTTAATAAATTGTTTTTTTGAAAGATCTTTATCAATAGCTAAAGATGAAGCAAGGACACCAGAATGAGTATAATTTACTTTTTCTTTTTCAAGAATTGATTGAATATAACCATCTTCTCCAAATTGCCCATGCAATGCATTAAAAACTACATCAGGTCTAAATTTTTTTATTTTTTTTAAAAAATTTCCATCTGGTTCACAAATTGCTAACTTTAAATTTTTATTTTTTTTAAGCTCTTTATAAACACTAATTGCAGTTTTGAGACTAATTTCTCTCTCTTTAGAATAACCACCAGCTATAATTAAAACTTTTCTTTTCATTTAGTCTATAATTTTAATTTCCAGTTCAATATCAATATTTGTTTTTTCTTTTATTTTTTTTTTAACAAAATTGATCAAATTTATCATATCATCAAATTTTGCATTTTTAGTATTAACAAAAAAATTACAATGTTTTTTGGATATTTCAGCGTCTCCAAATTTAGTGTCCAAAGGAACATATTCCTTTATTAGTTCCCAAGCTTTTTTATTTGTAAATTCAACTGGATTTTTAAATGTGCTACCACCAGTTTTAATTTTTGATGGTTGAGAGGAATCTTTTTTTGATTTTAAATCAATAATTTTTTTTCTTATATTGTAGTCTGTTATGCTACCCTTAAATGTACCACTTAAAAAAATTAGGTTGTGAGATAAATTTATACCCCTATAAAAAAAGTCCATATCTTTACGTAAATAAGTGGCTATTCTTCCATTTTCATCAATAGTTTGAACTGATAAAAGAACATCTTTAAATTCTTTACCAAAACATCCTGAGTTCATCCTGATACCTCCTCCAACGGATCCCGGTATACATGATAAAAACTCAAGACCACCAATGCCCATTTCACATGCAAAATCTGAAAGTTTTTTATCTAAAACTCCTGCTCCTGCAATTATTTTATCTTTATTTAAAATTGATAAATTATTAAATCTTTTACTTAATTTTATTATTACACCATCATATAAGTCATCAGAAAATAAAATATTTGATCCTGCACCAATTACGGTTACCTTTCCTCTTTTATTAAAAATCTTGAGAAACTCAGACAACTCTTTAAGAGTTTCGGGTTTAAAAAAAATCTTTGTTTTGCCTCCTATATTAAACCAATTTAATTTTTTAATACTGTAATCAAAATACAAATTTCCATTTATTTTTTTTGAATATTCTTCTAAATCTCTAGTTTTCATTTAAATTATGTGGTAATTCCCTGATCCAAGTTGAAACTGATCCAGCACCCATTCCAATAATTATACTTTCTTCGAAAATTATTTGATTTATCAGTTTGTTTAATTCATTTTGATGATTGATAAGTATAACTTGTATTTTAGAATTTTTAATTAGTGATTTCATGAATTCTTTATATTTAATTTTTAATTCTATTTTTTCTCCAGCCTTGTATATTGGGCATAAAATTACCATATCTGAATTCTTGAAGGATTTTGAGAAATCTTCGTAGAGACTATTAAATCTTGAGACTCTATGAGGTTGAAATATACATATAATTTTTTTATTAAAATATACTTTTTTGACACCATTTAAAACGTTTTTAATTTCAGTAGGATGATGTGCATAATCGTCAAAAATTAAAGAATTTCTAAACTTTAAAATTTTATTAAATCTTCTTTCAACTCCTTTAAAACTTTTTAATCCCTTTTGTATTTTTAAATATGGTATTCCTATATAAAATGCTACTGCAACTGCAGCTGCGGTATTTAACAAATTATGAAGCCCAAAAAGTGGGACTGAAACATTTATTAATTTTTTTTGTTTTTTATTTGGAAGTTTAATTATTAAATCAAATGAAGAAACCTCTGGATCTTGTGATATATTGGAAAGCATAAAATTTGATTTTTTGTCAAATCCGTAAGTTAAAAAATTTTTATTATCTATTTTTTGTATTATTTTTTTATTATTTTTATCATCAGCACAAATAAAACATTTTCCAAATGATGGTGTTTTTTTGATAAACTTTATAAAATAATCTTCTAGACTTTGAAATGAACCGTAAAAATCAAGATGTTCATTATCTATATTGGTAATAATAGAGTACGTGGAAGGTAAATTTAAAAAACTACCATCTGACTCATCAGACTCTAAAATACACCAATCGCTTTTTCCTAATTTAGCTGAATTTGAAAAAGAATTTAATACACCTCCATTTATTACAGTAGGATCTAAATTTGTTTCTGAAAATATTGCTGAAATAAGAGAAGTTGTCGTAGTTTTACCATGTGAACCAGCAACAACTATGTTTTTCATCAATGCAACTATATGGCCAAGCATCTCACCTCTTTTTATTACTGGAAGATTTTGGATTTTAGCTTCTCTATATTCTGGATTGTTTTTTTTGATTGCAGAAGATATTATTATAATAGTAGATTTATTAATATTTTTTTTCGAATGCCCATAGAAAATTTTAATTTTTTTTTTTTTTAATCTTTCTATATTTTTATTATGAGAAATGTCGCTGCCTTGAATTTTAAATCCTAAACCTCTCATTATCATTGCTAATCCACTCATACCAATTCCACCAATTCCAACAAAATGGATTAATTCATTTTTTCCTAATTTAATTTTCATTTAAAAGTTTAGTTATTTTTTTATTTATATTATTCCAATTGTTTTGATAAGAAATTTT
>CENX01089346.1_pt1 | contig 22747 bp, 42 predicted proteins | sample 361321 | NCBI WGS metagenome assembly CENX01 (sample SAMEA2619678, study PRJEB7988) | marine metagenome | isolation source: saline water (ENVO:00002010), including | reverse complement strand
GCCCTGTTGGGCCATCAAAAAGGCGAAGACTTTTTTCGCCTTCGCCTGTATTTATAATATAACTAGAAAATAGGTCAAGAAAAGATATGTCATGACAGAGCCAACCGTCAGAAGGCTCTGCCACTACTTTTTTACGAGTAGCTATAAATTACTTGCGATTGTAAATTGAATATAGTACCCAAACTGCAACCAAGCCTACCAAGCCTTGTGCAGAGAATCCTGCGACAATACTTTGGATATTGCTGATTACGTTTATGCCTGGCCAGAACGGAATGCCCTGTCCATTGAAAAGGACTTCAAGCACTACACCTAAAGCAATTACTGAAATACCTACTTCAGTGATAGCACTGGCCCATCCTTTTATTTTAGTTAAGATTTCCATAAGAAACTCTCCTTTAATAAACCAACTTTGGTTGGTTAAATATTTAAAGGATAGCTATAGGAATTAAAGCTGTCAGTTATTAATTACGGCCCATATGTTTAGGACCTGTGTCTCCGCTCATCCAATCTAGTAATCTGTACCAATGTTTAAGCATGGTATGGATCCATATCAAGATACTTCCCCCACTCACTGTAATAATGTCGCATACCAACTTCGTCATGTATTGTTCCGTTCTCATGTCTACCATGCAATATGTGTCTTGGTTCAGTACCTTCTGACATTGTGGAACCCTGTCCTGTTACTCCTAGTAGATCCTCATGTAAGTTTCTACCAAACGGTCCCCAGATAGTGTTGTGATGTTTAATTCTTTGGGCTCTTTCTTCAGGAGTATCTTTACGTAATCCATAACCTCTAAACTCTATTAGAACTTTATTACAGCCTAGTGGAGTAACTGAATCACTTCTATATGCACTACCACGTAAATTAAAGTTAAAGCCTGGAAACAGATCTACCATGTACCATTGGTTAGGTGGTAGGTTAGGAAAACTTAGTTCTCCCCTATCTCCATCTTTATCGAACTCAGTATAGTTTACTGTGAAAGAACTTACATTTACATGTCCGTTATCAAATGCAATATTCTTACGAGCAAAGTATTCATCATTGAATCCTGTTACACGATTAAAGTAATGCATGAAGTCGTGATAGAATTCACTGTTCGTATCATGCCATAGTTTGTAGTTGGTTGGAATAATTGCCTTGTGATAATGAAACACTTCTAGTTCTTCTGTGTCAATAGCATCAGCTATACAATCAAAAGCACCAGCTGTCCATTGTTCTACATCCATGTCAGGATTAGGATTAAGTGTTACCCAAACCATACCGCCATGCTTAACTTCACAATGTAATTCTGTGCCTTGATAATGCATAACAGTTCCCGACGGAGTTGTCATTGCTGGGTTGTTATTTAAATATGCTTTTACACTATTGCCTTCGTTAATAGCAATTACATTTACTCCTGCAATCTGTGTAGTGCGAAAGTTACCTAGGTCGTACATCTCACTAATGTGACACATAGGTACCCAAACTTTTTTAAAGATCAGCTCTTCTTCTTGTTCAAATATTTCTGGGCTATTGTAGGCTGTGCTACTAATACATTCAACCTTTGGCTTTTTTAACCAATTCTTGTGATTTCTTGCGGGCATATTTTCTCCTGTTAATAATAGTATTTAATACATAATAACACATAAAAATAGCAATGTCTAATAGGTAATACCTATTACGTTATAGTTGGCTCTGGGGGGAGGACTCGAACCTCCACGGTAAATATATTGCAGTACATCTACCACACGAGAAACAATCGTGCATGTCTACCAATTTCATCACCCCAGAATAACACTATTGGTCTAGGGCGGCAATCATTCTAGTCATGCCTATTCCGCCACCTGTTCTAGGAAAGAAGTCAAACTTTAAAAACTCTTCTAGTTCTGCTTCTACCCTATTCTTACCAAACAAATTGAATAGTAATTCACTATAAGCACCATCAGTAATAGTATGGAATGTATCTCGCATCATATCAACATCTGTTGACCGTTCTGCACTTCCTATTGTTTCCATTCCTCCTAGTATCACATCAATTTTTTTGCTGTGTACTTTACTATCGTATCTTGACATATTCCAAAAAGGACTTGTGAACTCTGGGAAGTCAGTTATCATAGCTGTATCAAACTGTTCATGCATCGCTGTTTCATGTTCTGCTTCTAGTTCTGCATCTGCGTCTAGTTCAAAATGTCTTTGCCAGGATTCATAAGTTCTTTCCTCTGGTTTCTTAAAACCTAAGTATTCAACAAGTTCATACTCCATTGCCTTTAAATCATCTATGCTACCTGGCATTTCAAATTCAAACATAGGAAATATTATATCATGTCTTCCAGGTATTGCATTTGGTTCTTGTCTGTAAGATGTGGAGACACAAAAAAACCCCTTACTGTCGGGGCTACTTAGTAATTCATGTTCCAGCCACATTTGGCCTGTCTGTGGCAACGGCCACACTTGGCCTGCGTAATTGTATGTTGCTACATTAAATGGATCTTCACATGCGGCAAGTATTGATAATCTGTTTTGTGTATGTACTTCTTGGAAACCTTTGTCCAAAAAAAATGACCTTAAAAGGCCAACTGTTTTTGTAAACTTTGTAGGGGATATTAGTTGCGTCATTTATTTTTCCTTTTTGCTAACGTTCAGTCAAAAAAAATTTCAGTCAAAAAAAAACTTGACCTAATTTTCGTATCGAGTTATTTATCAAATAGAAATATTTTGGTAATCTTTTCGGTTGACATTGTAAGCAGTATATTATATAGTGTATAAGTTAGGAGAGGAAAGCACTTGATTAAAGTTGTAGATGATTACTTCCCAGAATGGTTAGTTAAAAATGTTAGCAGTGACTTAGAATTAATGCCTGTTACATATACTAATTCATCTCACAAGGATTTTAAGAACGCAAGATTCTTTGGCAACACATTAATGAAAGATGATAATTTTACAGGACAGTATTGGTGGTTTATTGAATACTTTAACAAGTGTATCTACAACGATGTTTGTAAAGAGTTCAACATTAACCATTGTGCAAGGGTTTTACTTAATGGACAACTTCCAAATATGAACGGATGGGACCATGTAGACTCAGACAATGAAGACCACCTTAGTGTAATATACATGGGACACGGAACATCAGGTGATACAGTTATTGGAGATGAAAGAGTAACATTTAAAGAAGGAAGAATGGTTATGTTTAATTCACATCTAGTTCATAGAGGAGAAGCACCTACAGAAGGATATAGAGTTAGCTTAGGTGCAGTCTATCCTTTGTTTGATCCTTTTAAATTATCTAACCTAATAGGAGAATAAATGGCACCAGTACTTTACATATTAATGAGAACTGACTTGGATAGTATGAATCCAGGTAAAGCAATGGCTCAGGCATCACATGCCGGCAGTGCATTTGTACGGAACGCAGAGCCTGGATACAACGTAGATGAAAAACTGTTTGAAGAATGGCGACAATCAACATCACAAGGTTTTGGTACTGTATTGGTACTTGGTGTAAATGAAGCTCAAATGAGAACCGCAGTTGCAGTTGCTGAAAGTTGTGGCGTAGATAAGTTTCCATGTGATATTATACATGATCCAACTTACCCTTTACAAGATGGTGATACTACACATTTTATTCCTGTAGACACTTGTGGGTACATATTTGGCGACAAGGAAGATCCGTTATTAGAATCCATTTTAGGAAACTTTGAATTGCACCTTTAATAAATAAAGGTACACACAAACACACAAGGAGAACAAAATGTTTAAGACACCACAAGAAATGGCTGACTTTATTAAAAGTTTCCAGCCATCAGTTAAAGCCAACAAAAGCGGATACGAAATTAGAACCAAGGTACTAGATATGGCTAAGGATCAAACCTGGTCATCTTATGGTTTTAAGTTCGGAGCATGGGAATCGTCAAGCAAAAAAGAAGGCGATGAAGTTGTAACAAAAGTTACCATGCCAGAAATTCCTACTGCTGAGGATGTATTAAAAACAGCAGAAACATTCTACAATTTCGTAAGTGGAAAAGATAACAAAAAGTGAGATAAAAATTCAAAACTAATAAGATGGGCATAGCCCGGATACACGAGATATGACGAACGCCCCTAGTAGCATTATTGTTGCTAGGGGTTAATCTTTTGTAACAGTTGCTTTTTCAGTTGGGGTTGGAATGCAATATGCAACGCCATCAAACCGAGGTACGTTCATGAGTGCATGGCTTACATTGTGTGCCGCTTCTGCACATTTATAATAATCAAAGTAAACCATTTTTCTACTTGCTTCTAGATCTGTGCCATTGCCGTCTTCGATTACGAGAGTCCACAACAACACCATACCCCAAAGTGTTTTCACATTAGGTCCAAGGTCTACTTGTGTTCAGTGTTCCTGTGTTTTCGTCATCATCAGGATTGTATGCATTTGCTTCGTAGGGGTTAGGTAGTCTGTTTTTATTCCAAGTGTTAAGAGTTCTATAATAGTTTGCACCTGTGGCTCCTGCGGCTAAACCTTTACGTTTGGCAGAAGCAATAGCTCCTCTATATTCTTGTCTTTGTTCCTTATTTCCAGATTGCTTTGCAACAGCAATAACCAAGTCGCCTTCTGATATACCTGCGGCTGTTAATGTCTTTGCACCATCATTAGTTTGATTGATAGCAGGATTAGAGTCAGCTCTTATATCATTATACATCGCAGTAGTAATAGGTGATCCTTCTACTGCCTGAGCTAGTGCAGTCAGTCCGTTTACAGTTGTTGATCCCATTGTTACTGTAAGATCAAATACAACACCTGTAAGTCCTTTGCATCTAATGGTTGCCATCTATTTGTCCTTCTTCAGTTTCATATCTAGGTTGTTGACAGACAACTATTTCAATAGGCTTGTTGTCTCCGTCTCTAAATTCTTCTATTAATCTGCCTTCGTGTGCTCTGCCACAATTCATACATACTTGCATATTTATTCCCTAAAAATCTACTTCTTTGCCCTTATGCTCCCAAGTATTGTACCTAGTAGGTTCCATTCCACTTGGTCCGCCTTGTTCCTTTTGTTTTTGTTTCTCTCTATATTGTGCTAGTTTCTGTACATATTGTTCTTCTGTCAATTTATGCCAACCTATGCATTTACCAGTCGGAGATCGTCCGCATCCACAACTCATTCTTTCTCCTCATTATATAATATTTAGTTAAATAGTTTAATGATAAAGTGGCTTAAGAACTTGTTTACTGACTGGAACGAATTAGAAAAAGAGAATGTTCGAGCAGGCATAATAAATGTATTACATCCTTTACAGGGCATGTGTACCTATATAGATAAAGAAACTTTTAAGAAGTATATAGAACAGAAACAAAAAGAGAATGATAGAAAAGAAACCCTTTCAAGAAGTAATAAAAAACTTAAAGACTGAAGGAAACTACAGAGTTTTTAATGACATAGTACGGGAGAGAGGAGATTTCCCCAAGGCTATATGGTATGGTCCTTACAATATTAAGAATATTGTCAACTGGTGTAGCAATGATTATCTTGGAATGGGCCAGCATAAAGTAGTCCTTGATGCAATGCATACAGCATTAGATCAAACAGGTAGTGGTAGTGGAGGTACTAGAAACATAGGAGGTACCAGTCATTACCATGTTGCATTAGAAAATGAACTAGCTAGATTACATAAAAAAGAACAAGCACTTATGTATACGTCCGCGTATGTCGCAAATGAATGGACGTTAATTGCCCTAAGTAAGATCATTCCCGACATTGTGTTCCTAAGTGACAGCAAGAATCACGCTTCTTTGATACAAGGAATAAGACACAGTGGTGCTGAAAAAGCAATTTGGAAGCACAATGATATGGGCGAGTTAGAGGATAGGTTGAAAACAGTCACAGGTACACCTTGCATTGTATTTGAATCTGTGTATAGCATGGATGGAGACACATCACCTATGCTCGAAATTTGCGAATTAGCTGAAAAATATAATGCAATAACATTTATTGATGAAGTACATGCTGTAGGCCTATACGGCAAACACGGTGGAGGTAAGATTGAAGAATTGGGATTGCAGGACAAGATTGATATTGTTAACGGAACACTAGGCAAAGCCTTTGGAATGCAGGGCGGATATATAGCCGCCGATGCTGATGTTATAGATGCCATTAGATCAATTGCATCAGGATTTATTTTTACAACATCAACCAGTCCAGTAATTTGTGCAGGAGCATTAGCAAGTGTAAAATATGTTAAAGATCATAACGAACTTAGAGTTCAACATCAAGAACAAGCTGTTAAACTTAGAAAAAAATTAGAAATGTTTAATTTAGAAATTCATCCGGAGTCAACAACACACATAGTCCCAGTAATGATAAAGGACGCGGTGCGTTGTAAACTACTGAGCGATAGACTGTTAGAAGAATATAACATCTATGTTCAGCCAATAAACTATCCAACTGTACCAGTTGGAACAGAAAGGCTGAGATTTGCACCAACTCCTTTTCATACAGATGCTATGATAGAGGATTGTGCATCAGCACTAAGAAAGGTATTAAATGAATAAGATAAAAAAATATATATGGATGGGACTTGGTTTTGCATCATTAGGTATGGCCTATGTAGGTGTTATAGTTCCTGGTATTCCATTTTCGATATTCCTTGTTTTCGCGGCATATTGTTTTGCGAAAAGTTCTAAGAGGATGCATGATTGGTTATACAATCACAAATACTTTGGACCATTCCTAACCAATTGGGTTCAAAAAAGAGTATTCCCTACCAAAGGTAAGTATGCAATGGTTTTGGTAATGGCTTCATCACTTGCATTCCTATGGTTTACTACAGAGAATATAAAGGCAGTATTATGGAGCGGAGGTTTTATGGCACTGGTTGCAATATGGGCTTGGAGATATCCTGGTTCAGTCAAAGAGCAGAAACGTAGAGTGAAAGCAGGAGAAAAAATAGCATGGCTGAAATGATACAAAAGGTTAAAGACTTTTGGATCAGAAGTTATACAAGCGACACTACTGCTTTTTACTTTGAAACACTTGCAAGTTTATGTGTTCTAGTTTCAATGACATGGATAGCTGTAACTGCACAGCATCCACCTATGCATTTGATTTACCCTGTAAGTTTTACAGGAGCATGTTTAAGCATTTATGCATTCGTTAGAAGAGGAGCGGCCTGGCCGTTGGTGATGACTTCTTACTTTGCCTGTTTACATGTTTTCGGATTTGGTAGAGCAATGGGTTATTGGTAATGGTTACCAGACTACAAAGAACAATTAAAAATAAAGAGCATGGGTTAAATCCTATCTGGCTAATGCGACAAGCAGGAAGATACATGCCAGAGTATATGCAAATAAAAAATAACAGTAAGGGCTTTTTAGACATGGCCCTTACTCCATCTAAAGCTACAGAAATTACACTTCAGCCCATAAACGAATTTGATATGGATGCGGCAATTATATTTTCCGACATATTAATAATACCTTATGCACTAGGACAGGAATTAGATTACACTCCAGGACCTGTAATGGGCAGGTTAGATTATCGTATTTTCGAAACTAACATAGACGACTTTTTATATAGATGCAAACCGGTCTATGAAGCAATAGCCCAAACACGACAACAACTAGATGATTCAAAAAGTTTGATAGGGTTTGCAGGTTGTCCATGGACATTATATAGGTACATGAGCGGGATCCATAGCACTTTGCAATTAGATCATTATCAAGCACAACATGTTATGGAAAGATTAACAGTATATATTATACAGCATTTAGTTGAACAAATTAAAGCAGGATGTGATACTGTACAGATATTTGATAGTTGGGCAAGTGATATTCACGTATCACATCTTGTTCCATATTGTTTCAACCCTACTCTTAAAATTGTTGATTACATTAGGAAATATTATCCTGAAGTAGGTATTATTGCTTTTCCTAGATTGATAGGAGAAGAAGTAAAGATGTTTAGCTCTTGGGTAAAGCCAGACTGTATAAACCTAAGTAATGATGTACCACTTGATTGGGCTATGAATAACATAGACATTTGTTTACAAGGAGGTATTGACCCCAACGTGCTGATAACAAGCAACCCGCAACCGGTTATAGCAGTGACTGAACATTACATAGATCAGATGAAAGACCGTCCTTATGTTGTTAATTTAGCACATGGTGTAAATAAAGAAACTCCAGTTCAATCTGTACGTTGTATGGTTGAAACAGTCAAAAGGAATAGAAAATGAACTTATTTCAAAAAGTAGATTTTATAAGTCATGCAGGTTTACCACTTAGTTGGAAGATAGAATGTGATGCCCTTACAAAAGATGATTGGAAAGGACTGGCTCGAATGATTATGGATATTGAGACTCGGTCTTTTGGCTCTGTAGAAGGCATTCCAAGAGGAGGCTTGCCGTTGGCAAGGGCATTGAAACCATATGCTACTGAGGGTCCTCCAATGATAGTTGATGACGTGTATACAACTGGAAAGAGTTTTGATGACTATTGCTACGAACATTATCGTACAATGTCGTTTAATTATAATCCAAAATGGGTTATATTTGCAAGAGGCGAAGTTAAATCACAATCAGGCGTAAGGGCATTGTTTACGATGCCAAAAAAATTTAAAGAGTATGTCAGTAATTAACAATAAATCCAATTCTCTGAATTGAGAGGACCAATCAAATACACGGTGAATACAAATGTCCAACATCAATATAACTACCCAACCCACGGGCAGAAGCCCAGAAAACAAATACTTCTTTGGTAACCTTACAAAAGAACTAGACCTTTCCCGTCCTAAATATAATAAAATAGGCAACATGGAAGACTTCAATGCATTTTATAATCAGCTTACAGGACTATCATATAAAAATAGATTAAGATTTAAAACAGTAGGAATTAGTTTCCTTGTTTTTACAAACGATGATAGGCATGCACAGTTTGTTAGGAATATGTTTAACACAGAAGATGAGCATGACGATGGAAGTGCGTCAGACTGGATAATATTTCATAACACAGAAGTAGAACTTTCTGAGCCAAAGATACATGTAAACTTAGATCATAAAATAATGTTGATAGGCGGTACAACATTCTTAGGTGAAATTAAAAAAGGTGTGTTTGGTATTGTTAGTTTTGAACTGCCTAAAAGAAATACACTTCCAATGCATTGTAGTGCTTTCACATACAAAAATACAACTAACCTAATGTTTGGACTCAGCGGTACAGGCAAGACTACACTCAGTAGTGATCCTGACTTTAGGTTAATTGGTGATGATGAAATAGCTTGGAGTAATGACGGCATTCATATGATTGAGTCTGGTTGCTATGCTAAAAGTGAAGGACTGACTCCAGAGACACATGAAACAATTTTCAATGCTGTTGAGAATGCAAGGAATATGGATTGTTTGGTTATAGAGAATCCAGGTGTACCTAATGCAAGGCTAAGTTATCCTATTACAATGGTTGACAATGCATATCATGAAGAACAAAAGTTTGATCATGCAACAAATATATTTTTCCTAGCTATGGATGCAGAAGCAATGTTACCTGCTCTAAGTATAGTAAAAGGTGATACTGCAAGGCTTTTATTTGAAACAGGGTATACAAGTCAAATGCCTGGCACAGAGGCAGGAGTTGATAAAATACAAAAGATATATTCTCCTTGTTACGGCTCGCCCTTTATGCCAAGACGTGTACGTGAATATAGCGACATGCTTATGGATAAAATAGAGCAGAATGACTGTACTGTATTTTTGTTAAACACAGGTATGGGCAGTAATGGTAAACGTTTTCCTTTAGAATTGACAAGAAATAGTATTAAAACTGCAATTACTGATAAACTAGACACACGATATATAAGAGTCAAAGACAGTAATTTTAGTTTGTGTATGGTTCAAAGTTTAAACAATTATAGTTCCTCTGAACTTTTACCTGCTGATTCACAAAGTTCTGAATATAAAGAAAAACTAAAGAATTTTAAAGACAACCTAGAACAAGTAGCATCAGACTTTTAATGAGCGGACAACGTAGACTTTTAAAATGGTGGGCAAGAACAGTTGGAATGCCCATTGGATTAAACGATGATGATAAGCCAGAGTTTTTACCGATACCCCAAGAGGATGTGCGAAAAGCATTGTTGTTTAGAACATTCTGGATAGTATTACATGTAGTTACTTGCTTTGCAATTATAGCAGGCAATGGTAGAGTATTAGGTTTCTGGTAATGAAATACTTTATCTCAGCACCGTTTGGAAATTATCTTAAATTTAAAAACGCAATTAGTGTAACTGGTAGTTGGACAGTAGAACCACGCCCTGGACTTGCTCTACAAATATTAAAAACATTACGGTATGTAAGAAGCGAGGCTGGATGGAGTTGGCGTAACAAAATAGGTTTACGTAATGCAGGAATACACGAAGGTATAAAACGTAGAGGTAGCTTTGATGTATTAAGTATTGCACCTATACATAAATGGGACTGGGTTAACTTTGATAGTATTGTCCATGAGAACCAAAGTATTGAAGTAAACATAAGTTGTCCTAACATAGATAGCGAAGAGGATGCTACAAGTTTTCCTTACTTTGATATCTTTCCTAAAACAAAACGTTATTGGTGTATATGTAAGATACCTCCTACTTCGAGCAACAAACTGGTTGACAAAATAGTCAATGCAGGGTATAATCAAATACATGCAAGTAACACGTTACCAAGTGAAAAGGGAGGATTGTCTGGGAAAATACTTGTGCCACACACGTTGAGATTGATAGAGTACATTAAAAAAACGCATCCACATGTAACAGTAATTGCAGGCGGAGGTGTTACAAAACGTTATCACGCTCAATATTATAGGAATTACGGAGCAGACCATATCAGCTTAGGAACTGTTTGCTTCACTCCTTGGAAAATAAACAGCATAATATCACCCGATAAATAATAACATGAAAGCTACAGATATAGAAAATGTAGAGTCTGCAGAGTTTAAAAGTCTTATGACTCCCGAACTATTGAAACTAGGTAAAGTATTCAAACAGAATAACTATGACATAAGATTAGTAGGCGGAGCAGTCAGAGATTTGATGTTAGGCAAGTCTCCAAAGGATATAGATCTAGCTAGTGATGCTACTCCACAAAAGATGCAAGACATATTATCTAATGCTGGTATAAAGACTGTTCCAACCGGTATAGAACACGGAACCATAACAGCAGTTCTTAATGGTGAACCTTTTGAAATAACAACACTTAGATCAGACGACAAAACAGATGGTAGAAAAGCTGAAGTTAGCTTTATTACTAACTGGAAGGAAGATGCTAGGAGAAGAGATCTTACTTACAATGCAATGAGCATAGACTTTGAAGGCAGACTGTACGACTACTTTGATGGCATGAATGATCTACAGAATAAAGTTAGTAAGTTTGTAGGCGATCCAGAAGAACGCATAAAAGAGGATTATCTACGTATCCTACGTTATTTTAGGTTTCAATCTAAGATAGCTAGTCCTGTTTGGGACGATGAAACTATAAAAGCTATTAAAACTAATGTGCTTGGACTAAGAAAAATATCTGCTGAAAGAGTTTGGCAGGAAGTTTCTAAAATGTTGATGGGATCTAATTTAGATTCAATACTTACCTACATGAACCAAACGGGCGTTACTGGTGCCATTGGTTTGACTACTAACAACAAAGAACAACTTGATAGAATAACCTACGATCATCCTATTGTTGGACTTGCTGTATTGGTTTCTGATAGTAATATTGGTGACAGATGGAAGATGAGCAGAGGCGAAAAGGACTTGCTTCACTTTTTAGTCACAAATAAAAACACACGGTTAGTACAAAAAACTGCTGAAGATATGATTATTGCAGGAGAAGACAAAGCAAAACTTATTGCTTTAGCACAAATGCAAGGATTAAGACAACTAGCAGACATGCTAGTACGATTCCAACCACCTGCATTTCCTGTACAGGGAAGGGATCTGCTAGACAAGGGCATGACTGCTGGACCATCTGTAGGAACCGCATTAGATAAATTAAAGTCTATCTGGAAAGATAGTAACTATAAATTATCAAAACAACAATTATTAGATAAGCTATAATATCATCAGGCATATTGCCTTTATGTTTGTTTTTCTTTCCCGAAGTATGGTTTAAAGTTTGTACCAAATCCGGTTATACATTTTTCAAGACCATATGGATTGGGTGGTGCTTCATCTGGAATAGAAAATATTTCTGTCCAGGATCCTGACTTAGGATCAATAAACAGTACTGTTTCCCCACGTAGTAATTGTCCTGGAGGAATCATAATTATTCTTTCATATTTTGCAAAAGGAATCTCAGTTTGATATTTTTCCATAACCTTTGCAATAGCTTCTGTACTTCCGCAATCAATAAATGTCGGTAATTTATAAACTCCGTTTGGAGTAGTAGGCAAGTCCTGGGCATATACTGGCAACGCCAATAGACATGCTATCAATATAATTAGGCTTTTCATTGTGAATATCTCTCTTCTACAAAAGTATTTATAGAGTGTTACCAATATTGATCAAACATTTGACTACCACTTAGTTCAAATGCTTGTTGCCATTGTTTTTCTCCGGAGTTAGCAAATATAAATGTATCATTTGCGTCAGCTAATAGCCAGCTGTTTTCCGGTCGATAAGGCCATTCGCCTTTCATTTCGGCTTGTAGTTGTCCAGGTGCCCAACCACACATTCCTCCGTGTAGTCTCCAATACACAGGATAGTTTCCTTGTGCAAGTTTCTGCATCATTACATCGTCACTACTGACAGCTAGGTTTGTACCACCTTGGGCTGTGTTTTGACTATACCATTCGTTTGTATGTAACAGGACAAGTGCATTCTGTGTTACTGGTCCGCCGTGGTATATTACATGCTTGTTGAAAGGGTAGTTCAGTCCTCTTTCAGACATAACATCTCTTAATTTAAACTTGCTTGGTTTGTTTACTATAACTCCTATACTTCCCTGTTCAGGGTTATCTTGATATAGGTATATTACTGCCCTATGAAATATAGTTCCTTTAGGAACCTTAGGGTGTGCGATTAACAGTTTACCCTCTAATGACATTATGCCAAGCCTTTTATATCGCTTAGTGCATCTAGTGTAGAAGCGACCTTGACTCCTGATTTGTTCATTCCGTCACCTGCATAGAAACTTTGTCCTGTTTTAGGATCAGGTAGACCTGCCCATGTTCTAGATAATTTTTTAAGAAAATCTTCATCTGACATATTGCCACGTAACCATCTATCTAGTCCGTGTTGTGATCTTAAATGATATATTGCAATCTTGTCCTGTGTAGCAGGATCGAATTTATCTTTCTTAGGACTTAGGTTCATTTGGTCTACAAGTCCTGCAAGAGTCTTTCTAATGTATTGATATCTTCCTGAAGCACTACTTCCAAATCTGTTGCCGCGAACACGCATGTCTTTTTCTAAATCTTGTAAGTTCATATCTAATATCTGTGGTCTACGTTTTCCAGGATATACAGCATCGTATCTACCTCCTGACTCTGGTGCGGCAATAAGATCTAAAACAGCTCCTACCTTACCTTTGGATACACTATCCTGTGCAACATCTCCAATGTCTCCTGATAACGGAGTTACTTGTGTTCTTTTTTGTACTGTCATACCTGCGCCTGATGCGGCTTGTTTAAGTGTAGCCAGTGCTTTTTTAGACATTCCAAACTCGTCACCTGGTAATTGATAATCCTGTTTGAATGCTTTGACTGACTGTGCAGTTCTAGGGCCATACTTTCCATCCTTGCCTGTTGATCCTACACTATAGCCTAACTTCTGTAACATGGCTTGCATGTTACCTACTGCTTTTCTATTTTTATATGGAGGACCTATCGTAAGCACAGCCATTTCATCGTCAGTCATAGATATGTTAGGTTTACGTTCACTGCCCGATGCACCTACCATCTTAGGAGCCTTTGAAATCTTTGGAGCAATCTTTTTTGAAATACTTTGATAGGTATTCATGTTTGCATGTTGCCCATCTGAACCTAAAGATCCTTCTAGATCAAATTTAGGCTTTACTCTTTGTTTAATTGAATCTCTTGTCGGAGCCATTTGGTCTTGGTTATCGCCGTTCTTTGTTCCTTTTGGAAATAGCATATAGTCTACTTCAATACCTCTTGATTCCATGCTGTCTATCAAGGCCGCAATAAGTGATGAAATCTGTTGTGGCTTCAATCCATTTACAACATCAGTATGTCCTCCGGAAAAGATAACCTTTGAACCTGCAGGAACATAACGAGCCTGTTGGAATATACTGCTTAACTTTGCTCCGTTCTGAGCTAGATTGTTACTACCACCTAGTGCCTTTGCATGACTGTCGCCAATAATAAATGTAAGTTGGCTGTCCTGTCCTTCTGTAAACTCGTATGATCGCATTTTAACTCCAGTCAGGCAATGGTCCGCCGTACTTCTTACCTTTGATCTTTCTACCGCCTACTTTTATTCTTTTGTTGCCTACTTTGTGGGATTTCTTACCGTCTCTAGCTCTATAACCTTGGCTTTTACACGATGATAGGGCACTTGCACCCAGTTTACTGTCAGGTGTAGAGCTTTTACAAAGTTTGGCACTTGCTTTCCATTCTTTTTCAAGTAAGGCATCTATATCAATTAATCGCATTATATCTCCTATCTGTATTTATCAGCAGGATTATTAAACGTCTCCGTTTGTTCACACAATTTAAACGTTAATGCTTTACGTGGGCCTTTTGTTGTTTTCAATTCGACCTCCCCTGACTTCTTGTGGTACTCTATTTTAGTTATTCTTGCTTTGTCGTTATGTGGTCCAACTAGGATCTGTTGCCCAACTTCTAGGTTGAGTTGTATGTTTTTCATATGTGTCATGGGGTTCTCCTTCTACGTCTGAATGATGCGAGTGCATACAATTATTTATACCAAGGCCCCGCTGTTAGGTATAGCACGGCCCCGCTGTTAGCTTTTGGTAAAATCCATGGTTGACTTTTTGTGTGCATCTGCTATAATATAACTTGAACACTTAACATAAAGGAGATGAATGCAGTACTTACCCGAACAATATAATGTTTACCCATGTGATGACGGATACTATATTATTTACGATGACATAGGAGAGGTTATAATTTGTAAGACTTGCAATGAAGATGTAGCAAACGGGATTTGTAAAGCACTTAACCTTATGCCAGAGTGGATAGATGACGATACTTATTATAACGAAAGTGTGCATTAGCACAGGAGTATACAATGACTTATTTAGAAGTTTTAGCAATAGCTTTTATACTTAACTTGGGACACACATTAGTATATGGTGAGCCCTTTATGATCACATTACCTTAGGAGTTTAGAGATGCTTAGAAAGACCTTATTACTCTTGTTATGCTTAGGAAGCCTTAGTGGTTGCATGATGTCAGGAGTTCCCAGAGGCTATGTTCAGGACGATCCTTGCATCCGGTGTGGAGAAGATTTTGAATTCTACCCAAATGAAACCAGTGCCGCCATCCGAGAAGCTGAGAGAATTGGTTTTGATTGGAGAACCGCGAAGTGAACCAAAAAACTCCGTTTATTATATTAGAAAATCTATAAGGTGTCAACCAAAAAATCATTTATTCTTTTTAACCAAATCTCTTGACTTTGATTAGTTTCTATTATATAATGTAGATAATAATTAGGGAGAGGGTCCAAATGGATTTGAAGATGTTAATTGATATGATCGCTAGAATGACTAGAGATGAGAGAGAAAAACTAATTACAGAAATGGATAAAAGGTTTCCAAATCTAGTAGATGAGTTAGGCTTTAATATAGGCGTGACACAACAGGAAAGAGATATCCAAATGGAGATGGATATATGATTGAAGGTGTGTTTATTTTTATAGCCTATTCAGCAGGTACGGCAATGGGACTATGGTTTGCAGATCAAAAGATTAGAAAGTCAGTTGAGGATACTGTAGATAATCTTATTGCTCAAGGTTATATCCAAACAAAGAAATTACCTGATGGTGAACTTGATATACTTAAATGGTATGACCGACAGGAATTTAACCAAAAGAACTTGACAAGCGAAGAATAAGACTATATTATATAGAGACAATGCAACAAAACAGAAGAGGGTCAAATGGCAAATAATTTAGTAACCAAAGCGGTAGAACTTATCTATCAAATGGAAGGCACTCAATTACAAGAGGTAATAGAGGCTGTTCAACTTAAACGACAATATCTAGCCAAACAGGCTATAAGAAACTTTATCGTAGGCGATATGGTTCAGTTCACTTCTAAGAGAACAGGTGGTAAAGTGAATGCCACTGTTGAGAAAGTGAATAGGAAATATGTTATTGTTTCAACTCACATTGGCGGACAGAAGTGGCGAGTACCTGCTTCGATGCTTACGAAACTTTCTGACATTGGAATAGAGTCGTAATTATAATGGGTCCGTATTCGGAAATGATGCAATTACGTCGAGCAGAGGCTATTCGGCACCTGCTCGATAATAATCCCCAACTAGACATATTGACTAGGACTATGTGGGAAGACAAACTTCGTAATCTGGCTAAGAATGAAACCGAATATAATTGGAGAGTCAGAAACATCTACGAAGGAATGAAACGAGGTCCAATTATAGACTATGGAAGGAGTGGCGTATAAATATGATAAAGATAGCAATCGGATTTGCCGTTGGCTTCAGTTTCTTTTACCTTTATCAGAATCCAGGTGATGTATCTGGTATGATGGAGATTATGAAAGGTGCAGTAAATACCACAGCCAAAACGGTAGTAGAGGTAACAGATGGACATTAAAGAAATTACCCCAGGAAAGGCTTATGCCTGTAAATTTAAGGTTGAGACCATGTTAGACATTCATGGTCGAGTTCCAGGACTTTCTGATACACCCCTAAAAGGCCCAGGCCTCTATGAAGGCTTTGGAGTCTTAGTCCAACGAGATACTGAGAAGGAATTGGTAAAGATTCAAGACGAAAAAAGTAAAAAAGAATTCGTCGTTCCTTTTTCTGACATTTGGGACGTCGATGACGTTGAGTGGGTAGACCCGCTCGCAGAATGACCCTCACTCCCTGGTCCATGTTTCCTAAGGAAACTCCTATCGGGTAAGAGCATAAAATGCCACCAGGGGGTACTTAACCAAAACCGGTTGACTTCTTGATGTTTAGAGTCTATACTGTATAAACAATGAGGGAAAGGGCTATGAAGATTCAATTAAAAAAAGAGGATGTCAAAGCACCGCGAAACTTCGTGGCAATGAATGTGAGAGATCCAAACGGAAACTTCAGACCTACAACTCAAAAAGATAAAACAAAATATAACCGAAAGGTTAAACATAAGAAGGAGGTAGCCAATGACTAAATTAGATAAGGCAATAAAATTCGCCACTAAGGCTCATGGTAAGCAGAAGAGGAAATATACTGGTGAACCATATATAACTCACCCTATTGCGGTTATGGAAATTGTTAGGGGTGTTCCACATACCGATGAAATGTTGGTTGCCGCCGTATTGCATGACACCGTCGAAGACACTCCTGTGACCTTGGCGGACATAAAGGCACAGTTCGGCACCAAGGTAATGAAGTTGGTAGAAGGCTTGACTGATGTTTCTAGGCCAGAAGATGGCAACAGGAAGGTTAGGAAGGCAATGGACAGGGCTCATACTGCCCAACAACCTGCCGACGTGCAGACTATTAAGTTGGCAGACTTGATCCACAATACCAAGTCTATCTCAGTTTATGATCCTCATTTCTATAAGGTTTATAGGGAAGAAAAGATCAGGATCTTAGATATCTTGAAAGAAGGTGATAGGTCTTTGATGCATATAGCTCAACAACAGGTTGGCGGATTTTAATTCGCCAATTCTGTTGACATCTATCTAGAAAGGTGTTATAGTATAAACATAATAACAAAACAAGAGGGTCAAAAATGTTTTATATTTACGAAAAATCATCAACTTATATTATAGGCAAGCCAGACAGAAATGGTGTTGCCCGTCCAGATCACAGGCAGTCATATAAAACTATGTCGGCGGCCAAAGCAGGGCTCACTAGAATTACAAAGGCAGAAAACTTATTGCCTACAGATCCTAACTATGCTGAATTCCGTTATGCAATCTGTGAAATAGATATGTTTCATAAACTTGTTGAAAAGAAGGTAAAGAAAAAGAACATGATGAACGGAGAAGAGTTCATGGAACCTGCTAACCGTCCATATTACCTTTCACCTAGTTCAGAAACATATTGGAGTTCGTAATGGGATTAGAAACTTTATCATCAGTTGAAATTAAGGAGAGGTTCCACAAGGAAGATAGGAGCCTCCCAAATATGTTTTGGCAACACGGAACTCTCTGGATCGACACAGACGATACCGATGACCTTAGGCTAATAAAAGAGGTTATGGAGGACGAGGTGCTTAATCAGAACCTAACCGTGGATTTTAATTTACAGCCGGCAACGGAACGAGAACCATGGGACCAATGGTCGATGGACATCCTGGAGAAATAGATGCCTAAGTATCAAAGGAAATTTCTCAAACCTACATTCAATACAGAAGGACATTGGATGGTAGGAATAGTTTGGCCAGTGGTAGGGTCTAAAGGTAATACCTACTCAGTCGAACTTCATGACAAGGGTTTCGAGTGTGATTGTCCAGGCTTCGGCTTTCACGGTTATTGTAAGCATTCAAGATCCGTTGTAAAAAAACTTGAAAGAATATAACCAAAAAGGTAGACATTCGTCAAAAGAGGTGTTATAGTATAAACATAATAAGGAATAAGAAAACTTGGTACCTACAGAGGCTGAGGAAGGCGCCGTTAAAAAATCCTTGCATAAGGGTAGGCTAAGGTACTAGATTAAAACAGATGCATGCCGAGATCTAGACGCCAATTTTTTATAAATTTTAATTTTAATGCTGGAGGGCAAAATGACTATTTCAAAAGATCAAATTAAAAAAGCATTCGTCAGTGATACAATGAATATTGGCGATTATGTCTATAACAATCAGGACTGGTATCAAGAGGATACTCAGAGAATGAGATATATATTGGTGACTAGAAATATGTCACCAGGAGATTCTTATGCTGACTTCGAAGGTGAAGAAAGGCAATTAAAACTAGGCCAAGAGGACAATAGGTTCTTTGATTGCATAGAGTTTGATAATGAAGGTGGTTATAAGATCAAGGACGAAAAGAGACTGCTCGAACTTATGAACATGACTGACGGCCAAGTGGCAGACTATATCGATACAAATGAATATGATTGGATAGGTGATGACTACGATCATGCTATGGAATACCTATTTCAAATTATGAATAACTGGCAGGACGTTCTTGAATATGATACTGAGGACTATGATAATATCGATTGCATGACCATTACCACAAGGTCAAGAGAATGGAAGGTAGATTCTGATGCAGGGTATAAAAGCGAAAATCAATACGAGGTAGGGTATAATATATTGATGGAATATTTCGACTACCTGCCCGACGATGATAAAGAATCAATCCATAAAAGATTACAGGCAGTAGGAATTTAATTGCCAAAAGAGGTTGACCTTTGTGTCAAGTGGTGTTATATTATAAACATAATAAGGGCTAACATATAGGAGGGTCGCTCATGTTGAATTTGGTAGTTGATAATATGGAAATGTCTGCAGAGGACAAGGCGTTCGAAGCAGAGATGAATCATTACGATAGGTTAAAAGACCAGTTTGGTTTTCAAACTGTTTGGTCTTTGTCAAGTGGAATCCTTGAAGCAGATCAAAAGATCTTCCAGGATAGGCCTTATGTGGTAAAATACAAGGTCATCGCAGAGATGGGTGCTACCATGGACGATGTGACATGGGAAACATTCACAGCCGTTGCAGAGAATGGCACGGTCAAAGAGCTTTGGAAAGCGGCAGAGTCATGCTTTCAACAGGCTAAATTGGCTTTAGGTGATTGGCACTATTTCGTAGAAGATTTTGATCTTAAAGATGACGGAACCTTAGAACTGGTAACAGGATCATGAGGAAGATAATTTTAGTAGGGTTAATGGCGGTAATGACTACCGCCTGTAGCCATAACATGAATGCAATAGAAACAATCAATGCGGGTAGATCTCTTTCAAGTTTGAGCAAGGCTGGAATGGCTGAAAGCTCTGCCAATTGTATAAAAGATCTATTTGACACCGCCAATCGAGGTAGTGGCTGTCACCGCTCATATTAAGGAGGAACTTATGTTTGATACTCATTATGACCCTGGGGTTGCTGAGGCTTATTGTAAATATACGATGGAGATGTTCGTGGAACCTGCACTCAATATCTATAATTATATCGACGATGGCTTTGTCAAAATCGCTGACGTCTCTAAAACTTCAGCCCCCCATACTTGGGGCCTAACAGAAACCAATGAAGATTTTTTATACATGGATCATCGTTCGTGGGTTTATTTTATTGTTGATGGTCAACAGATAGTCAAGGTAGGAGAAACTGGTAATCCGCTAGGAGTTAGAGCCAAAAGGCATGATGGCTTGTTGAAAGGTACAATGAGTAGGTTTGGTAGGCTTATTTCTCATGGTAGTGGTTATTCCCCCGGGCCGGGCGACACAGACGGACGGATTAGAAAAGAACTACACGAATCTGTCAAAAAGGGCAATGTCAGTTTATGGGCTCGTCGTTGCGAATATGTTGAAGTGAAAGAAGTTATAGCAGGCAATGAAAGAACAGTGGTTCATTCGAGTCATAAGGATCTTGAAGTGGCTTATCTGGATCATATTTTCAAAGAAACAGGATCATATCCTCGTTGTAATATGTTTAGGAAATAATGCCAAACTAGGTTGACCTTTGTCTAGGTTGATGCTATTATATAAACATAATTAAACATTAGGAGGGCTTAATGGCTACAAGAGCAAGAATTGGTTTAGAACTTAAAGACGGTTCATTTATTTCATCATATCAACATTGGGATGGTTATCCAGGTGGATTAGGTTATACCCTATGTGATTACTGGAACGATTACGACAAGGTCAAAGAGGCTATTGAACTTGGTAATGCTTCTAAGTGGGGTGTAATGGTTGGCAATAAGATCGACTTTGACGATCGTAAGGCTGAAAACTATGATATCCAGAACGTCTACTATATGAGAGATAGAGGCGAAAAGGATCAAGGACATCGCAGGCATCTAAATGGTGTATGTCTACTTGATGAAGCCTTTGACTGTGGTGAAGAATATCTTTACGTTCTTAAGGAGACGAAAGATGATAAGTACGAATGGTTCTATGTGGCAGAGAGCGATAAAGAAACTATCAAACCTTTAATGATAGACGCCATGGAAGACCATATCAGAATACTGAAATATTCAGTTGATAATATTAGAAAGGGACAAATGATCTAATGACGGCGAACTTATATGCTCTACTCTTGGTAGCATCAATGCCAGATGGATCATATCACGCCTTAGAGGTCAAGGAGTTCGACTTCCTTCCAACCTGTGAAACAGCCAGAGACGGACGGACCCTACTGTTTGACCATTTCAATCCCAACGATGCCCACTCGGCATACGTCTGCATCAAGAAACTTCCAGAAAAGGAATAAAACACAACAGACTCTCCTTAGCTCAGTGGATAGAGCAACGGCCTTCTAAGCCGTGGGTCGGGAGTTCGAATCTCTCAGGAGAGGCCAATCGCTCGCGTGATGGAATTGGTAGACATAACGGACTTAAAATCCGTAGGCAGTGATTGCCGTGCCGGTTCGAGTCCGGCCGCGAGTACCATTTTTTTATAAAGGAGGAACGAATGGGATGGATTGATGTGAACGAAAGATTACCTAAGAAAGAAGAACCGTGTTGGTACTTTTTCGATATAGTAGGTACCCATAGAGGATTCTATGGAGGACTCTATGAAGATGAAGATGGTAATGAATGGGGAGGTATGTCTATCTTCTATAACGAAACTGGATGGCTGACTGGTGATGTCACTCACTGGCATCCGGATCAGGAGGAAAGACCTTTAGACCCTTTCGTGGTTATTAAAGACTAAGAGAAGATTTTGTGGTCCTGTAGTTTAATGGTAAAACACCCGGCTTATACTCGGCAACGTCTCCAGATTAGAGAGCGATGGGGGTTCGAATCCCCCCGGGACCACCAATCTTTTTTTCCAAATGTCTTGACATTCTTTATAAGAGGTGTTATAGTATAAACATAATAAGGCAATTAGGAGGGCACTAATGAAAAACATTTATTATCATCGTTCAGGTAAGTACCAAGCAGATTATGATCGTTTGGTAGATCTTATGCCAATGTCAGGTCAAAGCGAAACAGTCGCAGGTGAGCTGATAAGGGCTGTCAGTAAATTAGGACATGAACTTTATAACAACGGCATGGGGAATAATTCTTCCGGTGCTGTCAATTTCTTACTCAGTCAGAATGCTATCAGTCAAGATACTCATGACACCATCCATCCATTGACTAGGGGTAGACTTTACAATGGTAATTATGAAGGTGATAGTTTTCAAATGGCTGTTGAGAGTGCGATAGATCAAACATTAGAATTGATCAAATCCAACCCAGAATTAGAGACAAGAGATAATTCAGTTGATATGCACGATTTGGCTGATGACGAAGAAAATTACTGTGAAGAGTGTGGCGATGAAGTCGCTGACGGTATGTGGGGCGGTCTTTGTTCCGATTGCGAATATAATCAAGAAGAGGAGGAGTTGGCTTATGGATAAGATCATGTTTGAAAAATGTTCTAAATCATCTTTTGTTTTTTTAGGAATTGGAGAGTGGGCAAGAGTAGATGGCTTTGATCCAGAAGAAAAGGTA